>OBWV01000390.1_pt1 | contig 44573 bp, 43 predicted proteins | sample 1495351 | NCBI WGS metagenome assembly OBWV01 (sample SAMEA2580122, study PRJEB22360) | human gut metagenome | biome: human gut; feature: human-associated habitat; material: faeces | place: Denmark | collected 2008/2010 | reverse complement strand
GCAAGACTCTTCGGCAGTTTTTGCATGAATTCACTCATGATCTGATTAATGACCGTAAGCGTACGATTGTAAGGTACATTTAAAACGGCTTCGATATCCTTTATGCTGTAAGGAATACCGAAGCCGTTTTTTTAAATCAGCTTTAACGCGAACAGTTGGCTTTAACCTTGGGCGACCATGGTAAATAATCTTGTAATGCCCCGGCATCACAAGGAACGGGAAGGTTGTGATAAGTATTCAAGATACTTGCGGCAATCAAGTCCGTTGGCCTCGACTGAACGCATGATACTCAAAATAATCCCGTTTGAGTGAGCACCTTTGAAACTCGTGGAAAACAGCCGGTTTTTACGGCCGATAACCAGTTCTTTGACGGCGTGTTCAACACGGTTATTTGAGATCTCCAGACGGCCATCCAACAAGACGTTTTCTAGGGCTTCGCGTTGACTGAGTGCATACTCAATCGCGCGGCCTAATTTGGATTGCGGTAAGGTATGGATGTTCTCACACCAAGTAAAGAACTTAGTCATTTCGGTCTTGAGTTGGCCTTGCCGCTTTTCATAACGTTGTTCTGGTGTGAGCAGCCGCCATTTGCGTTCCATCGTGAACATGCGCCCGCAATAATCAACCCCCGTTTTAGCAGCACTTTTCGTGGTGCTCTGTTTGCCCATGGCCTCAAAGAACTTGCGGCGAATGTGGGCCAGACAGCCAACCCGCGTGACTTGATCGAGTTTCTCGTACACTTGATAACCATCGGTTTGAAGATAATGCCTATAACCAGTTAAAAAGTGTTTCGGAACCTCAGTCGCACGAGAATCGGCGTGTTCATAAAGGACCATTGGCTTATCCTCACAGTGCCCAGATGCGAATACCCAGTAGTAGGTCTTCACCTTTTCACTTTCTAAGACGCGATAGCTGGTTTCATCAGCGTGAACGATTGTCTGTTTGAGCAGTTCTTGATGCATTAGTTCATAAAGATCGGCCAAACCATAATCGCATGCCAAGATATGCCAGTTGGTTATTTGTTGACGCGTTAGGGGAAGACCAACCTCTTCCCAATCCTTCTCTTGGCGATAGACGGGGACCTTTTTACGAAACTTTTCGATCATCGTCTGAGTAAGGACGCTGGGTGAGGCAAAACTATTGGTAATGAACGGCTGTGGTAAGGGGGTTTTTTTGATGACGCTATGATCTAGTTGGTCTGAACATTGGCGACATTCATAGGCGTGTTGATAATGCACGTGGACTTCAACATGTGCCGGAATACGAACTGGTTCACGACTGGTAACAGTGACACCTATCTCACGCATTTCGGCGGTACAATTTGGACACTGACGCTCGGCGTCAGTTAATTCATGATGCACAGACACTTCAGGAAAATTCGCCAGTTGTGCTGCCTTCCTGCCTTTTCTTTTTTTCCGCTCAGCTGGCTTCTTGCCAGCTGCTTCTGGTTCCGTCGGCTCTGGTGCGGAGAAAGCTTTATTCTTCTCAAAAAGATCCAGCTGACCATCGGTCAGACTTTCACGCTTCGCACCGTAAAGGCGACGCATCAGAAATGCCACTTGTTCACGAAGCAGTTCATTTTCTTGTTTGAGGTAGTTGAATTAGGCTTGCGTAACTGCTGCTTCAGCAGGCATTTTGGATCCTCCGTTAAAATTGTTGAAATGAGTATATCAAGCGGCCATACGAAAAGGAAGCCTTTTCTTTGATTTCTAGAAAAGGCTTCCTTTTCGCAGTATCAGTACACATGCCCGGGCGTTATGGCTTGAATGGTGCGTCGTTCTTCAATGGCTAAACCACTGACCAAGCGTGACATTTGGCGATAATTTAGGCGGCGAATTTCACTGCGATCGCGCGGCCATTGCATATAGCAGTTTTCAAAGCGTTTATACAGAAGTGAAAGCCACTTTTGGTCCAGTACAGCGCCTTGAACCTATCTTTACGGGTGCCACAGAAGATGAACAGGGCATTATCGAAAACATCCATCTGGTATTCCTCTGTCACTAAGGCCGCCAAACCATCAATGCCTTTGCGCAAGTCGGTGCGGCCACAAATGATGTAAATGTTAGCCTTGGACAGATCTGGAATCATGCTTCATCAGCTCCTGTAAAATAATGCGCGCCATTACTTTGTCGGCACCATTGTAGAAAAGTACCTCGGCGTCATCCAGTTTTACTTTAGCTCCTAGTTTAGGTTTGACGACAGCAGAAGCACTATCGCGGTTAATCATCCTAACGGGAACCATGTCGTTAGTTTGAGAAATAAAAAATCCTCCAATCTGCTTGATAGAACAAGTATAGAAGGAGGATCTCAATGTTTGTAGGTACTGTACTATTAGACGCTTACGACAAAGTTACACCGAGCATAAAAAAGACCAACGCCCTCAGTTAGCATTGGTCCAAAGTTAGTGCACTTATAGTTCAATCCAAGTTATAAACTTTTAGAGAATTTCAAGGGCGCAGGTGGTTTTTGAGGTTTTCTTAAGAACTTTTAACCTTAATTCATTACTTAGCAAATAAATCACCATGGCACTTCCAAAATGTCGCTCTTTGTATTAGGATACCTTTTAACAAATTAATTTTCAGGAGATGAGCGGTTGAAATTATTTTTTTGGATTTTTATTCTCGGTATTGTGGTGGCCTTTCTTCTAGCTCTTTTTGTCTGGTATACAGATAGGAAAAATAAGCGCAGCATAAACATACATGAATATTTATTATTTTTTATTTACTGCTTATCTGTAACTTGGTTAACAATTATGCTTGCTGTAGATGTTAATGCGTATATTGCTATACAAAACTGTAACGATCCTATGACTATACAAACATTTTTCACGAGTATAATTGGGCAGCTAGTACTAATAACTTGGTCATTTAATAGCGCTTGTGCTCTTTTGAAAAAGAAAAGATAAAAAATCAGACTGATAATAGTAGCCCAGAAAGAAGCGAGACTGCTGAAAAATTCAATAACTAAAGAGTGAAAGTAAAAAAATGGCTCTGACTGCCGCTGCGTCAGGGTGTATCCACAAAATCATATTCAAATCCTATCTATGCCGCGCTGCCGAAGAGATCCGCAAGACTCTTCGGCAGTTTTTGCATGAATTCACTCATGATCTGATTAATGACCGCTTGAGCTTCATGATAAGTTGACGCTATACCAATCAATTGTGCCATGAGCCAACTTAAAGCTCGCGCAATGCCGATATCGGGTAAAGCTTTTCCAAAGTAGAAGAACAAGTCTCCCAGCGTGCGTTCGTCAGTTTCCTCACGCTGACACAAGGCGAGAAGATCATAACTCATCATGACCATTGCCTTAAGTGCGCAAAGACTGTCATAGCCACGTACTTGTGTCGCATCAAAGCGCAGATATTGTTTAGCAACCTTGAAGTAGCCTTCGATTTGCCAGCGTCTGCCGTACATCTGAATGATGCGTTCGGGGCGCAAATTAGTCTTTGTGGTTGCTAAAACCAAGAAGCGGCCCTTGGCACCCTTTTTAGTCACGAAGACTAGCTTCATGGCCATCGTCGTACCGCCCATGTCGTATTGCACAATGGGACTGTACAGATAATGTTGATGCGTTGGCCATTTACTCTGCTTTAACGTGGCATAGAGCCGCTTAACATCCATTTCTCGTCCACGATAACGAAAATACACTTTCTCCGTCTGCTTGATCATGCCGATGCCATTGATCCCGCGCTTAAGCAGTTCATGGAACATCTTGGGATAAGCAAACCAGCTATCAAATAAAGCATAATGTGCCTTGGCACCTGCTTTAATCGCCTGATCAACGAGTTCAAGTGGCCACTAGGTTCATTTTGCGATGGGCTTGCTGGCGACGTTTGGCCGCAAGTGAGCGACCATCACACGGCTTTTGCGGGCTAACTTGGTTCTTTTTCTTACTTGAGGCCATGAAGGCAAAGTTGAGCGGCAGGAGGGTATTGCCATCACTCCAACCCAAAGTCAAAGCCCGAAAGCCGGTATAGTACCGTTCATGGTCATGATCGAATACTTTGGAGAGTAATTCGGTCTTCTTGGGGAACTCGCGCTTAAATAGTGAATCGTCAATGACGAAGGCTTGATCACGGCCGCTCACGACAAATTGATGGAGGTATTGAATCAGACGAACCGCTACCAGTAGAACCATCCGCTGCCAATTGATTCGAGCATCATTCAAGCAATTACGCCTTGTCCGTTTTGAAAAGTTGGGATCAGCTTCAGCTCGATGCAGTGAGTAACGTCGAAAGACGGACCGACTTAAAGGGCTTACACTCTTTAGAATTGATATTTAGAGTATCGCCAATGCTTATAATTATCCCGCCCTTGATGAAGCTTTTTTTGGTTATGCTTAATCTGACGCAATACCTGACGAAGAATGACAATTCGATACTTAGGTTGTCCAACTTCAAATATCTGCTGAGCTCGCGAAGCATACGCTAACATTGAGGCTCTTGGATTTTTTACCTCAGCACTTAAATATCGGATCGTCACCCCTTTGTGAATAGCGCGCAGTGTCTCATATTTCATTTCTCTAATCTGCTGAAGTCGGTGAAGAGTCTGTACCGTCTGATATATGTTTGGAACCACAGGTCTTTTTTTACTTTTTTCGGAACGTGTATTATATTTAAAGGCCATTTGATTTTGAATGATATCTGAATCGCTAAATCCATTCTTTACCTGATCATACAATCGACCAAGAGTGACATACTTGCCGACCTTTCGTCTTCCTCGATAGATAAATTTGTAAATGCTCTTTGACCGCATCGAAACAGAAATACCATCAAAAACGAATCCAAGATAGTCAATTCTCCCTGAGCGTTGTTTACCTGTTTCCTGAATAGGGTATAACATCACGGAATGGTTGTCTTGATCATATGAATACAGTTTTGTTTTTGTCGACTCAATTTTTAATCCCAGTTCAGTTTTGCTTCGCTGAATAACTCCCATCGCAAAAGTTTTGACGGACTCCTCACTAAACTGTTTTTGAGGTAAAACGATAATAAAGTCATCAGAATATCGGCGATAGAGTCCTCCCTCTTTCTCACACAATTTTGCTAACCACTCGTCAAAGTCAATCATGTATACATTGGCTAATACTGCACTAACAGCAGTACCTTGTGGAATGCCCACACGGTTTTTCCCAGAAAGACGAATTTTCTTGTCCTGAATTAGTTTGCCGAGTTCTTGTAAATTTTTTACATATGCGCGGGCATTGGACTGATCCGAATGATGCGTCCGGTAGGCAACTTTGATATGCGCCGTTTGCAGCTGTTTTTCTAAAGTCTTTCGACTGATCGATTGGCATTGTGTGATTGCTCGAAACATCTTTTTCCAGTCCTTGGGCAGATTTCCACTAAAAACTTTTTGTAAATTGGTTCCGAGGTATCGATGAGATAGAGTGTCGAAAAAATGATGGAAATCACCCTTAATAACCCATGATTTCGACAATGCAGTTATGCGGTCAAAGACTTCTTTTGCAGTGGTAATGTTTGAAAGATGGACTCCAGGATGTCGTTCGCGATACGCGACAGCAACATCGTTAATGTGATGACTTAAAGCATAGTCAGAGTATAGCCGATTCAATGCTTGGCCATAAAAGCGATACATCAAAGCATCATGATGGGAAGGTAGCATAATTCTTCGCGCTTTAGCCTGAACTGACTTTTGTCGAGCGTGATAGATCCGAAATCGAATTTCAAAAGAAATAAACGGTAAGTAACGGTGATGGACAATATCACCACTTACAATATCCGAAACTAACTGTTTCCTTTCACTCTCTGTAACTGGAAAGTCAAAATGCAAGTAATCTTTACCATTGATTCTTTCAAGCGCACGTAAACCAACCTGTGTCACTAAATCCAAGAAATTTCCTCCGCCAATTTTGCAATATCAATGACTTTAAAGCTAAAAATGAAATCAGGCGAAACCTAAACGACTGTATTTGTCGAAAGTCTCGCCTGTCTATCTTATCTCCGCAGGGATACACTGCTTCGAAAATAACATCTATCATTGTCTGACAGATGAATACAATTAACATTACAATTATAGTGGTTAACATTATAGTTGTGTCGTTAGTCAGCCATAAGGAGAACAGCCAAATGAATAAATACATCGTGTCTGCACTTGCTAACAGCATTATCGAGCAAATATGCTTGACATTACCAGCGGCTGGCATTGCGAAAGTCTCACCCGCGACCAACGTCGAATAGTATCATATCGGGATCGGTAATTTTAGTCTACCATATTTTGCATCCTGAATAAAGTTGTGCCTAACCTAACACCAGACGGCATTGTGCCTAACACCAAAAGTCCCGTCTTCTCGGGACTTTCTCCGGACATTCAACTTTCACTCTTTAGTTATCGCACATAAAAACCTCCAGTCGCGTGCATTTGCACAAAACTGGCGGCTTTTTTGATGAGACTTGATTGAATACGTTAAAAACAAGAGGAAGAATTTAAAATTGCCATTTTGAAATCAAAAATATAAGAAAAGATGTTGGATTAAATAAATTCATGATCAGTCGTTTACGCATGGTTATCACTTATTGTCCCTATGAATCAACGTGTTCACGATCTTGTGGAGTGCCCGGATAACTTCCGGATCTTTAATCAAAGCGATTGAAGAAGCCAGTTCGGTTGTTTCATCTCCGTCTTCTGGAAAAGTGAAGAATTCTTGATAACTGACGTCTAATCCGGAAACGATGCGTTCTAGTGTGCTCATTCTGATGTCGCCGCGGCTTCCGCGTTCGATTCTGGCTAGCATGGAAACGTCCATGTTGGCTTTTTCGGCTAGTTGTTCCTGGGTCATGGATTTGCTGAGTCTTAATTCGTGGATTCTTTTGGCGACCTTTTCCTGTAACCGCATCCCTTAACCCCCTATCTGCCTTGGTCATAACATCAACGCTACCTGACTCCGGATTGAAGGATTAGGGCTAAATAACACATATTTTTAAAAAAGTGGACTTATTAGACCATAAAGCTTTATAATATTATTTGTGGTTGACAGATGATGTGAGGAGCAATTGCCATGGTAAACCTTGTTATTCGCTGGAATCGTCGGACGGATAAGGTTTGCGCCACTGTTGGGGTGGTAGTGTATATACTTTCAATCATGTTGCCAGCTGCAAGTCGTAGGCAGATCAAGCCGGCTTTTTTGAACGCATCATGAAAAGCATATGGGGATGTTCTTTTTTCGACAAGATGCTTACAAAACATAACAGTCTGTGTGGCGACAATTTTCGTGTGGGGCGAAGATTATCGCTGCCGTTCGTATATCATTAGTTTATTTTAATGGCTTGCAGGATCTGTCTTTTCCTAGTAAGTTGTGCCTTGAATATCCTGTCTATGGCGGGATATTCTTTTAGTTTACGCTGGTTTTGATCATTGTGAATTTGTAAATTGATTCTGTAAAAAAGATTTGGTAACTTTTACAAAAATTGTTGAATAGTTTGTATAAAGAAATCGAAAATAGAAGTATAATAACATTTGTATTTAATATTAAAGGATTTGGAGGAGTACAAATGGGAACAACGAAGCGGCGAAAATTTTGGACAGCGCTTACAAACAACGAACATAAGGTGACATTGGTTCATAGTAAGCATCATGGCTGGTTGGCAATTGGATTAACGTTTTTTGCAATGGGGACTGCAGGAATCGCCTTGTCAAGTCAGGGCCAAGTGGTGCATGCAAGTGACCAACAGCCTGCAACACAGCAAACAGCGACCAATCAGGGCCGAGTTTGGAAAGTTCGTCCAGTAAGCCAAATCGAAGCACAGATTAAAGCTTCCGGGACGGGCTCGACGAATTACAACATTCAATGGGGTGACACGCTTTCAACGATCAGTGAAGCGCTGAATCACACCGGCTTCACAACATCAGTAGCGCGACTGGCAGCCATTAATCGGATTGCCAACGTGGACTTGATTTATGCCGGCGCCAAGTTATCCCTGCAAGGTAGTGGTGACAATGCGACAGTAACGACGCAAGACGTCTCGGGAAATAATCAAACATTTAATTTAAATCCAGCAAAACCGGCTACCCTTACACCGGCGCAACAAGCTGAGGCTAAATATACTGTAGTTGGCGGATCAACTGGCGGCACTTCAACTGGTGGCGCGTCATCTGCTCCTGCTGTCACACCTAATCCTGGAAGTACCGATAAGGATGCCCTCCAAAAACAACTGGAAGCGATCCAAGCGGCGAAGGATAAAGCAGAAGCTGAAAAAGCAGCAGCCGAAAAAGCCCAACGTGAAGCAGAAGCTAAGTTGACCGCCTTGTTGAACAACGAAAATACGGAGACATTGGCGCAGTTGCAAGCCAAACGAACCGCGGCGCAAAGGGCAGTTGATGCAGCCAAAGCTAAAGTGACGGCCACGCAAGAAAAGCTTCAAGCCGCTCAAACAGCAGCACAGCAAGCACAAACAGCTGCTGACCAGACAAATGCGGCAGTGGCTGCAAAACAAGCCGCCGTTGATCAGAGCACAGCCCAAGTCAACAGCGTCACCACACAACTGAGCGATTTGCAGAATCAACTAAATACGCTGGCAGACCAAGTGAAGACCAACCCAGATTCACAATCAAAGGTTAATGAAACAAAAGCCCAGTTGGCAGTTGCACAACAAAAGCTGACAAGTTATGAAGGCCAGTTAGCCGATGCAACTACAGCTCTGACTCAAGCAAAGCAAACAGCTAGTCAAGCGGGACAAAAATTAACCGCAGCCACCCAAGCGGTTAATGCGGTTAAAAATGAGGCTACGACAGCCCGAAATGAATTTGACCAAGCTGAAACAACTTTGAAAGCTTTACCCGCATCCGTGACGAGTCAAAACAGCCAAGAAGCAGAAACCGTTAAAGCTCAGTTGGCTGATTTGAAGGTCAAAGTAAACCAATTAGATACAACGATTGATACGTTTAACGCTCAAATTGCAACGTGGCAAGATCGTTTGGCAACGGCACAAGATGATGCTGCAACAGCTCAAACAGACTTGGCCGCTGCTAAAACCAAGGCTGAAAAAGTCGACACAACCGACCATCAACAGACTGTATAAGCTGCTCAAACATCAGTTGCTGACGCTAAGAAGACTTTGCCAACAATCTATGTGCCAAAGAACACTGACAAGAAAGTCACCATCAACAAAGACGAAAATGGCCAGACGCTCAACAACTTGGACGGGTACAAACTCATCACTGCCGGAACGCCTGTTAAGTCGGTTCAGACTTCTAGCAACGGTGACACAATCACGACTTATACAACGACCAATGTTTATCATAAGATTGCCTATCAGACAGTTAACAAAACGGTCAATGTGGATCAGTCCGGAAATGCGTTAACGAACACAGATGGCTATACTAAAGTTTCTGTATCGAGACAAGTTGCTGAATCAACCGATCCTAAGACTGGCGATGTCACGACGACGGTTACATTAACCACTGTTTGGAAGAAGACGGAAACGCCAACGCATACCACGGTCAACAAGACTGTGAACGTGGATCAGTCGGGCAAGGTTTTGACAAGTACAGATGGCTATACAGAAGTTTCACGTTCTAGCAAGTCGGAAGACACCAAGGATAACGCTGGCAACATTACCACAACGGTTACAACCACCATTATCTGGAAAAAGAATGAGACGCCAACGCACACCACCGTCAACAAGACCGTCAATGTGGACCAGTCAGGTAAGGTTCTGACAAGCACAGATGGCTATACAGAAGTTTCACGTTCCAGCAAGTCAGAAGACACCAAGGATAACGCTGGCAACATCACCACGACGGTTACGACTACAATTGTCTGGAAGAAGAACGAGACGCCAACCCACACCACCGTCAACAAGACTGTGAACGTGGATCAGTCGGGCAAGGTTTTGACAAGCACGGCTGGCTATACAGAAGTTTCTCGCTCCAGTAAGTCGGAAGATACCAAGGATAATGCTGGTAACATCACCACAACAGTTACGACCACGATTGTTTGGAAGAAGAACGAGGTCACAACGCCAGCCATTGTGAACAAGACCGTCAATGTGGACGAAGCAGGTAACGTTTTAACTAGTGTTGACAATTACTCGCTTGTTAACAGTTCAAAAACGTCTAAAGAAGACCCAAGCTCATCGACAACAACCTTCACCACGACCAACGTTTGGAAAAAGAATACCGATCCAAACGAAACAATCATCAATAAGTTTGTTAACGTTGATGATCAAGGCCACGAGCTAACTTCTACTGATGGGTATGTTTACATTGGTGGAGGATCAGCTACAAGTTGGTTAACGACTAGTGATGGTCACAAGACAACAACAGTGACCTACACAAGCACGTATCACAAGCCACAAGCCAAAACCGTCACAAAAGAAGTTGACGTAGACGAAGGCGGCAATACCTTGACCGACAAGACCGGTTACGTCAAGATTTCGTCAACGCCAATTACAACAGTATCGAAGGATCCGAATACTTGGGATACAACGACGACGATCACGACGAAAAATGTTTGGCGCAATGTGGAAGCTGCAGGAACCATTATCGGCGCAATTAAGAGTGTCAACGATGCTACCACGCAGCTGATTCAAACGCAGATCGAAAAGAATGATCGGAAAGTTTCGATTGAACAAGCTGCACAGTACACGGACAAAGATCTAACCATGGCGGTCATCAAGAAGTTCAATGTGCTGATCAATGGTGAACAGAAGCGTACCGGTCATGTTCAAACTTCCTTAACTTCAGATCCGAAAGCTTATGAGATGGAAGCACCGCGCGCCGTTGAGGTTATGTTCAAGTTCAGTCACACGCGGCCAGTTAATGCACCAGCAAGTGGTACTGAAGCCGTCACCTATCAAAAAGGCGAGCCTTACATGAGCCGAAATACTGAGAACATTTCAATTTCCTCGCTTTGGAAGAAGGATGTCGATGGCAGTGCCGATAAGCTGAGCACTTTGATTGCGGAAGCGATGTTCAAACAATACATTGTGGATGAACGTCCAGAAAACAACCACGGTGAAACAGGCGGTCACTACCAAAACATCATTAACTCTGGCTACAAGAACATCGTCATCGGCGTTTACGTCGTTGATGAAGGTGATTTCTATGCCGCTTCAACTGCTGTTGCAACCGGGAATGATGGAACCTTCAATTAAGATGAACCACTGATCGAAACCGATCGCTAACCACGCTGGTGCTGTGAAGTTTAACATTTTACACGCGGGTCCGATTCCCGCGGTGGTTTTATAGACAGAACAAAGTCAACATGCACTTTGAAAACTGGCAAATACTAATAAGGCAAAAACTGTCAGAACCCTCAATGCTGATATGAAGGCTCTGACAGCTTTTTTGAGATATGCGTGAGTAAAGCCAAAGCAAGAATTGGGTTCCATGTAAGCAAGCAGGCTGCTTATTGGGCATAAATCGCCTTGAGCCCTGCAATATCGCCATCAGATAGTTGCGTAACCCCGCGCGTGACTGGATACATCACCGAATCAGTCGACTGGCTATGATCCAGTCCGAGCGCGTGGCCAAGTTCATGCATGGCCACGGCCGCATTAATGGATTGTGATGGGTAAGCTAGGTTGAGACTGGCGCGGGCATGGTTGATAACGGTAACCTGTGCGCCTAGCGTTTCCACGATAATGGTCGGCCCGCCTTCTCCAAGTTCGGTGGTACCAAGACTTGCTTGGCTCATGTCTTTTTGATAACTGGAAAAAGTGATCTGATTGTCGCTTCTTTTGCCTTGACCGGGGATGAGCTTAACAATACCGGTTGCGTTGTAAGCGCGCACGGCATTGGTGAAAACAGTGTGTTCTGCTTGCGGTAAATTGGCGTCAAAATGGTAATAGTAAGTACGCTTAAGGTGTCGGCCTTGGACAATATTCAAGGCCGGGGTGGCTCCTGCTGGCGTACTTGCCGAGCGTGAAGTTGCCTGGCTAGTGGTGCTTGAGGCAAGACTGGTGGAGGAGGTTTGACTGGCCGAGTCCGCAGATGAATTGCCGTGCAGCCAGTTACCAACAGTGTGCGTTGTTGTAGCCCATGCCTGGGCGATGCCGGCCTTCACTGTTTCGCGAGTTGTGAACGGGAGTGGACTTTCGGTGCTATAAACCAGAAAAACGCCTGCCACAAGCAAGATCAGCCAAAATAAACGGTTGCGGTGTTTCATGCCCATTGGCCTCATTTCCAAAAAAGAATTTGCTGACTGCGTACGATTATTCTATGCTAACTTAGACGTGGTTGTCGTGCAGCTTTAGACTGATATTTTAACGGTTTTGTAGGGAATCGTCATCCGGTAGTGTCACAAGTGAACGATCTCACCGGAGAAACCTGTTAGCGAGCCATCAGTTGAAAAAGTGGAGGGGATCAAATGGATTCTTTATCAAGCGTGCTCCTTGCTTATAACCTTGGTCGCGTCACAAAAACGATTCCAATGACAAATGGTAAAAGCAGCATGGCATGGCGAGTTGAGACAATATCGGGACCGGTTTTGGTCAAAACAGTTCCCAGTACGGAACAGGCTTTGCTTGAATTTGCGCTAACACAAGCTATTCAAGACGTTGATAGCCACTTGACGCCAGCAATTTTGTTAACACAAGCTCAGCAACCATTTATCAGTGTGAACAAGAAAATTTATCAAGTTCAGCGATTCTGGGAACACCATCCCTCTGCACCTACATTAGCGGCAGCACTAAGTTGTTATCTAAAAATTCGGAAAGGTTTAGATCAGTTTGAATATGATTGGCAACCACAAGATCCGCAGCCATTGCAGCAACTGTGGCAAAAGCAGCATGCCAAGTTGCAGCAAACTCAGCCGGCAATTTATGCACATTTGGTTTCTCAGATAGAATCGATGCTCTTGCTCGACCAAGCTCAGGAAGCATGGGTGCATGGCGACTTAGGACGGTGGAACTTGCTCACAATGACGAATAAGCAAGTTGGTATCATCGACTTTGGACAAGCTCGTCGCGGTCCGCGTTTTTTGGACTTAGCGGCCCTTTATCATGGTTTTATGCCGAGGCAGGGAGTCGCACTATCTGTCTATACTGAGCGTTTTTGCCATTTAGCTGGTATTAGTGAAGCTGATCGGCCACTCTTTTTAGCAACAGTTCGCTTGTGGTTGGTAAAAGGATTATTGGTAGGAGTTGAAAAAGAACCGACTGCTGTCCAGGAGTTGTGGAGTAAAATTCGGTTAATCACTGGGATTGAGGAAACTGGTGAAGGTTGTTAGTCGTCTTGATGTGACTTTACTTTACTTTTCATGTGCAAAACCATCAATGATATTGTAAAGTAGTTGTTAATATTAATTGATTGGGTACGCTTTTATTAAAGGCCTAAGGAAAAGGACATTGACGACGATGAGTAAAACCTACACGATAGATGGAAAGCAATATCTTTATATAAATATCGCGCAGGACTTGAGCGCCCAAAAGTTAGGTAAAATTGTGATTCTGCAAGATATTGCTAGTAACAACTATTGTTCAATTCCTCAAAGTGAACTTGAAATACGCTCGGGGAATAATTTGGCTGCTCATGTAGCGCTTTATCGTGCGCGAATTGTTGGCCGCACCGATGTTTACGCACATCGCTATTTTAATAAAAAAGCACAGAAAGATATTTATTCGCCTTTTCCGGTTTTTAAAGATAGACGACCAGTTAAAGGTACTTATGCACCGTTGACCGATCAAGATCTTATTGATCATCTTGAGGGACAAGAATTTTTGGGGTTTTACCCAATGCTGAAAGACGATACGACTAAGCAACTTATCTTGGACTTTGATGGTCATCATGAAGGCCAGCACTGGCAAGCGGTGACGATGACGGTCAAAAAATTGTGTAGGAAATATAATATTCCTTGTTTGGTGGAATTATCGCAGTCTGGAAAAGGAGCTCATATTTGGTTCTTTTTCGCTCAACCCGTTGCAGCAGGATTGGCGAGAAGGCTTGGAGACGCGATTTTAAAAGCGGCAAGTGCGGTTAACACCAACATTTCGTTTTCCGCATTTGATCGAATGTTTCCTAGTCAAAGTGTGTTGGGAAATGGTCAAATCGGCAACCTGATTGCTGGGCCATTGCAAGGGGAACGCCGCTTGCACGGTTTTGCTAGCTTTGTCGATGACGCGTTTAAACCGTTAGCGGATCAGTGGCAGGCGTTGGAACGAGTCGGTTTAATTGATGCAGCAACGATTGATCAATTGCTTAACGAGTTAGCGAATCGGTCTGTATTTCGACTGTATAACGATGATCAGGACAGTGAGCTAGATCTACTAAAACAACCTCTTGTTATTGACCAAAAGCTGACCATTATTCACGCCAACGCTTTATATATTGACAAAACAAGCTTGACTGACCAGCAGATTATGAGTCTCAAATATCTTGCGTCTTTTCACAATCCCAAATTCTATGAACGTGAAGCCCAGCGTCAGTCGACTTTTGGCGTTCCAAGAATTATCAGCCTGTTTGAAGAAAATCATCAATATCTTCTGCTTCCGCGTGGGTTAGCGGATAGGTTGCGTGGTTTGATTCCAAATATCCAGTGGCAAGACGAGACGATTAAAGGATTACCCATAAAGGCTACATTTAAGGGGCAACTTCGCCCTGATCAACTACCCGCATTTACCGCATTGGGAAAAGTTTCCACCGGCATTTTGCAAGCGCGTCCAGGTTTTGGCAAGACGGTGATAGCGGCAGCCTTAATTGCCAAGCATCAGGTTAGCACTTTGATATTAGTTAAAAACAAGGCGCTTGCAGAACAATGGGTTACTCGACTGAATCAGTTTCTCGAGGTTGAAACAGCGCCAATTTTGACTGAGTTAACCCGAACTGGTCGAAAACGGCATAAGCGCAGTATCGGCACGTTTTTTGGCAATAAGAAAAATCGCAGTGGTGTGATTGATGTTGCAACCATTCAGTCTTTGACGGGAGATATTCAAGTTCAAAATATCTTGAAGGACTATGGCATGGTGATTTCAGATGAAGTTCATCATGACGCGGCTTACACTTACGATCAAGTGATTAAGCGGATCAGGTCGCAATACTTATACGGATTATCTGCCACCCCGTACCGACGCGATGGACAAGATCCCATCTTAATCATGCGCTATGGACCAATTCGTTACCAAACGGATGCCATTGATAGCCAGTTCGCGCTTAAAGTAAAGCGAAATGTCATTCCCCGCTACACGAGCTTGGGTATGCTGTCTTTGGAAATGGCAAATAACAGCCTGACGCAAAATCGTGAAGCAATGTTAAATGATGAGCAGCGTAACCGAGCATTAGTTCGAGATGTCCAAGCCAATTTAGCAGAAGGTCGGCATGTTCTTTTATTGACCGATTTGCGTGCGCATGTTGAACAGTTGGCAGAGGCGTTACCGGAGCAAGGCGTCTACAAACTTTATGGTGGCCAAAAATCAAAGGAAAATGATCAGATCGTAGCAAAAGTTTCGCAAACACAGGCGGCTTATGCATTGATTGCGACAGGAAAGTATGCCGGTGAAGGGTTAGACATAAGTGGTATCGATACCATCATTTTAGCCATGCCATATTCGTGGAAAGGCATTGCGGTTCAATTTCTTGGCCGAATGCAGCGGTCGTTGAGCACCAAACCGGAATTACGAGTTTACGATTATATTGATCCGTCAATCCCGATGCTTGCTCGCATGTATCATAAGCGTCTTAAAGAATACAAACGCCTTGATTACAAGATAACCGAAGATCAGTTTTCCAAGCAGTCAGGATTGCGCGTTTATAATGGTGATTATCAAAAAGACCTGCGCCGAAATTTAATCGCGGTTAATAAGATAACCATTATAGCAAACCAACTCTCCAGATTTATGGAAAATATGATGACGATTGTCCAAGCCAATCATGGACAGATTCAGGTCATTTTGAATCAGGATCAATATAAAGAAGTCGAGCTGAAACGATTAAATGACGTGTCTTATACGTTTTACAATGGCAACTTACCTAACTGCTTAGTTTTAGGAGAAGAACAACTTTGGTTTTCTTCTGACAACGGTTTTCAACGTAATAGCGGCATGACGATTCAATTCAATCAGCCTGCCTTTGTTAAACAATTTCAAACAATGATGACTCAAAGCACTCGGGGACTGGATCTTTAAATGCAAGTAAACCGGTAAGTGATGTACGAGCAGTTGTCGTTGTTTCAAATTTAATGGCAAATTTCCTCGCGCACAATTGATTTCCCCTACAAAAAGTGGCAAACTAAAAGTAAGTAACAGGAAAGGTGACGGTATGATGGCAACGATCAAGTTATCGCAGTCGTTTGTTGATTTGATGAAGAAGAAGCATTTTGACCAGAAGATTCTGTTGTTGATTGCTGATGATGGCGGCGGGCGGTATTCCTTACAAGGCGGGGCCTGCAGTATCGGCACAAAGTTTTCGTTAATTGTCCTTGATGAACCGGATCCGGATTATCAAGTGAAGTTGGAAAATGATGCCGGGTTGCAGCTTTACACGTCCGACTATGACATGATTTTCTTTGCAAACGGCTTGGCGATGGACTTTAAGCAAGGTGCGATCAGTATCAAAGATGACGCTCATGCTTATTTGGACGGAAGCGTTCGAATTGCTAAGGGTTCAGATGTGCTGGCAGCGTTTAAGAAGGGCATTATGATGAGTGGCGCTACTTGCTAGTTATTCGCGGCAGTATTAGAAAATAAGTAAATTAGACGACACTGGCGATGGTAATTTCGTTGTCAGTGTCGTTTTTGTCTAACCGCAGTGAGCTAGTCAATAACGTTAAAAGGCACGCACAGCATGTGAATGTTTGTAAACTCACCGTAGATTTTTTTGAAATGACAAACCTTCTTCGTTGCCTTTTGACCAAATAATTGGTACTATTGCATCATAAAATAACAAGTCGAACGGAGGCTTTTTCCAATGCGGATCAAAGACCGATTTACCCCATCAAAACTTAATGTCGGGGCTGCGCTTGGTGCAGGGTTCTTTGATGCGCTTCGCAGGTAGACTTTCGGTCGGTCATAAAATTGGATTAACGTTAGGCGGCTGAGAGGTCGTCTTTTTGTTTGCCATTGTGCAGCCCTAAGTAGTCGTTACGATTGGTTCGGCCAGTCGGAGGAAACGAGGGGATATGCTATGCAGACAATCATGCAAATCGGCGCCTTGAAGAAACGGTGGTTATTGGGATTATTCATTTTACGGGTTGCCATTGATGGGTTCAATGTGGCGATTTCGATGTTGATTCAGCTGGGATTGACCGCTGCATTAACAGGTCGCACAGGGATGCTGGTAGGTGTTTTTGCTGGCATGCTCGGGGCAACAGTGGTCTACACCGGACTCTACTGGCTGTCAGGCGTTGTCATGGAACGGTTAAAACGACGCTTGAGTGTGGCAGTCGCCCGGGCGTTGATGGCAAGTTTCTTGTCGGGGGATGCGCAGGATGCACCGGATGCAGGTGTGGCAACGAATTTATTGATCTCGGATACGCAGAATGTGATGCAATTTTTGGACAGTGGTGTGCTGCCGTTGGTTGATTTTGGCATGACAGTTAGTTTAGGACTGGTGTATGTCGCGACGCAATCTTGGCAGTTGGCTGTGGCTTTTATTGTATTTGGGCTTTTGTTTGCCTTGGTGTCACGCCATTTATTTCGCCGTCAAAATCAGGCACAAACCAGTTTAATTGCGGTGGATGATCGGCATAAGGGATTTTTCAATAACTTTTTGGCAAACTTTGAACCGGTTCGTAATCTGAATGTCTTTGGTTATATTCGGCAGCGGCACCAGGCCATTTTTCAGGAAGCACAACCGGCTATTCAGCAACTGGCAGGCGCAACCGGGGCGCTGGCAGGTATTTTTAATGGTGGCATTTATTTGGCAGAGGTGCTGACACTAGCGCTGGGGTTTGGCTTGCTTCCACTGACGCATCAATCTGTTGCCGGTGTTTTGGGAGCCTGGAATGCCGGGGTGGGGTCCATTCTGTGGCCGTTTTTAGGATTGGCACCAACCATTGGCTATCTCGCGCAACAACGGACCTCACTGAACCGGATTTTGCCGCGCTTGCAGGGATCGTCAAAAGTTCAAATCGCGCCTTCCGAGGTCAATTCGGCACAACTGTTGACTATCGTAGGCGATCAGGTTGCTTTTCATTATCCGCATAGTGAGCGCCAATTATTACGCGGATTGAATTTTGAGATCCATAATCGCGGGATCACTTTTATCGTTGGGGCAAACGGTGCTGGCAAAACAACGCTGATGAAATTGATCCTCGGCGATTTGACGCCAACATCTGGTCAGATTAGGCTTCAGGGATCCGTAGATAAAGTCACCCCGGCTGAATTAATGGCTTTTGTGCCGCAACGCAGCGTGATGTTTACCGCTTCGGTGACAGCCAATTTGCTTTTGGACATGGAGGCTTCTTCACCTCAGATAAGACCGTTACTGGAAAAACTCGGGTTGGGAAAATATGCTGAGGACCTCAATCAGATTCTTCAACCTGCACAGTTATCGCCGGGTGAACAGCGGCGATTCGGCATTGCCCGCGCCTTGCTTTCAAATCGTCCGTGGCTAGTCTTGGATGAGCCGTTTTCAGATATTGATGCTGCCAACCAGATGGCAGTGATGCAAGTGTTGCGACAGGCTGCCCACACTCACGGCATTTTGATGATCACGCATACGTTTGATTTTGTCACTTCTGCTGATCAAATCATTAAGGTGGGTGAATAAGATGACTGAATTAAAACAGTTTTGGCATCTTTTTAGTACGCGGATTGTGCCAGTGCTATGGATTATTGCCATGATTTGTGCCGCAATTGAGTTTGGGTTAGCGCGGTTGATTCAACGGTTGACCCAGCGAGGTGCACTTACCATGCCGTTGATGATGATGGCTGTTGTAGCAGCAGGGGTGATTGGCGGTGGTCGCTGGCTCATCGCACGCTGGCAAACGCAGGCACATTATCAACTCACCCAAACGCTGCAATCACGCTTAATGGCAGCACTAATGAACGGACCAGTTGCAGTTGATCTTGCAGCTCGAAATGAACGGGTCAATAGTTTGACAACCGAAGCGCCACTAGCAGCACCTTTGTTTATCAAATCGGTAACGGCTATTTTAGTCGGATTATTTTCATTTCTCGCTGCCAGTCTATTTGGCTGGTTAAGCTCCTGGCCGTTGATGCTTATCATTATTGGGTTGTGCTTGACGGCTTTGCTGATTCCTAAAGTGATGGCCGGTCGGTTAACCCAGGCACAAGACACGCAACAATCTGAAAATGCGCGGATGCAAGCAGCACTGTTGGAAATTCTCGCCGGACGTATGCTTCTAAAAGATTATCAAAAAGAACAGTTTGGTTTGCAACTATTTAGCCGAACATACCAAAGCTTTGCCGATTCCCAATATCGCATGGGTTTGCAACAAACCGGTACGATTGTCATGGGGTTTGCACTGGGCTTATTCGTTGATATTGTGATTTTGGGCGTTGAATTACTGTTTGTCGGTTTCAAATTTATCTCCATCGGGCAATTTGCTGCTTTTGCAATGCTGACGCCCAGTTTTACCTGGTTGTTTTACAGTATGCCAGGCCAGTACGCGCAGTTATCACGGAATCTAGTTGCAGCTAAAAGAATCTTCGGGTTAATTGTGCCGGTACAAGCAGCGTCGAGAAATATTGCTGCTGAAAGCCAAGAAGCGCCCTCAGCTCACCAGCCAAAAAACTCGGTACAACAGTTGCTTCTCAAACACATCACTTACACGTATCCAGATGCATCTCGGCCGGTTTTGGCGCAATTGAACCTAAAGCTAAATGTGGCGGCACATGAAAAGATTCTGATCACAGGGCCAAGCGGTGGCGGTAAATCAACTTTGATTCGAATTATCTTGGGGCTTTTATCACCGCAAGCGGGCAGCGTTCAAGTAGAGCCGGACACTCTTGAAACATCACACCAACTTGCGCGCATCATCGGCTTTGTACCCCAAGTGGTGGCTTTGTTTGATGATACGTTGCGGCAAAACATCGCGCTTGGCCGCAATGTAAGCCAGACGGCACTATCGGAAGTGTTAGTCCAGACTGATTTACAGACATTTGTCCAGCGATTGCCAGAAGGACTCGCCACGCCGCTTCATGGCCAGACAAGAGCCAATGTTTCGGCCGGTGAATTACAAAAGATTGGTTTGGCACGGGCACTTTTGGCACAACGGAATATTTTGGTATTAGACGAGCCCTTCGCAAATTTAGATGCCGCAGCTGCAAAAAGCCTCAGTCAGCGATTGCGTCAACTACCAGTCGCATTGATTGTTATTTCACACCGTCAAGATGTTGAACAATTTTGGGATCGCGCGCTGCGGTTAGAACATGGACGGTTGAATGAAGCCAAGTTTTGAATAAAAGTAATTGGCAAGCGCTCTCATTTTCCGTATAGTGAAGATACCAAGAAAGGAGATAAAGAATGTTTAACTGGTTGATTTTGGGACATATCGTATTTGGCCTCATTGCATTTGTTGGTTCGTTGCTGTTGGCGCTTGGTTTCCGTACCTCCTTTGCCAGCCTGACAGCGATGCAGCAATGGGGGATTGGCCTTTCGATCGGCGGCCTGTTTGCGACCATGGCGTTTGTGATGTTCACGGCAGCTAATGTCATCCCTGCGCTTTTATTTATCGGCGCGGGCATCGCGTTATTGTGGACGTTAATCCACCGTCGTACCGAGGCATAAAACCGCGAGCACATGAAGATGAAAAAGTCGACTGAGTGTTTTACTGAGTCGATTTTTTTAATGGAAAAATTGCCGTAGCACGAAGAAAGTGGTCCACTTGTTTAAATTCATGAGAAAAATAAATACCTATATTTAATTTAAAACAGTTTCAAATAAACGCAAACTCATTTTGTTCAAAAACGGGCCTATCGTTCATTTGTAGTACAAGGTGGCCAGTTTTAGAGCTTCAAAGTCTTTTTTCAGTACAATCTGTGGTTGATTTATTAATTTTGCAATTAAAAGGCCGTTTTTTTAAAGAAGATTAAAAGCCACTGAGCGCTAGGTAGGACTGATATAGCAGTTTATGTCGCCGTTATTTAGGCGGGCTGGTGAGGATCTTTTTAAAAATTAACCGTTGACGAACTATTTTTTTAAACGTATGCTAACTTTAATTTCTTCGAAGGGAGTTAACATGATGACCCAATTTATTCAAGCCATTTCCATGTGCATGTGCAGCTGCTATGAACGACATAGTGGTTCTATTTACATGGCTGGAGATTAGCTTGGGTGACGGAAATCACGTGACTTGAACGAAGAACGAAACTGGCGGTGTATCTAGAATCCTAGATGCACCGCCAGTTTTTATTTTATAACGCGGTTAATGGCGGAGGAATGAGAAGGTAAGCAATCTAACCACAATGGCCAATTTAGGGCCCAGCCATCATGGTTAAGATTGGTGACACTTCGATCTCTGCTCGCGCCGGTTCACGCTCCATAACGCGTTCACCGGCGCAGAAGTCTGCGTGTAAGGACCTCAGCCGCAATGGCCAAAGTACGGCCATCACGTCTGAGGCCACTTACACTCCGACTTCTACCCGCGCCGGTTCACGCTCACTTTATTTTAGGAGATGGCTTTTATGAAGAAGCATCATTTGTTAACAGCACTTATCACAGGCGCTGCGCTTGCGACGTTGTTGGTCGGGTGTGGCGGTCAAAGTAGTTCGGCGTCCGGAAATGCGCAGACGCTTAACTTAACTGAATCGGATGATCCGACAACATTAGATGTCAACGATATGCGCAATTCCAATGAGAACGATATTTTATCCGAAGTACAGGAAGGTTTGACGACGATTCAATCGACAAATGGTAAGGATAAAGTCGTTTTGACCGGAGCCAAATCTTATACCAAGTCGGCTGATGGCCTTACTTATACTTTTAAGTTGCGGGATGCAAAGTGGTCAGATGGTAAAGCCGTGACCGCTCAGCAGTATGTGGATTCCTTCCGGCGGTTGCTGAAGAAAGAAAACGCCTTTTCACAGGCCACTAATGCCTATTTCATCAAGGGTGCGGAAGCTTATAACACGGGAAAAGGCAGTGCTGAAGACGTTGGTGTCAAAGCAATTAATAAGAACACCCTCCAAATTCAACTTGCTTATGCTTACCCGTCACTCTTGTCAGATCTCTCCTCGGTTGTGTATTATCCGGTTCGCCTCGACAAGATTAATCAAGTCGGTAATAAGAAGTGGAAAACTGACGTGAAGGATCAAGTCTTTAACGGGCCATTTAAACTAACAGCGTGGAAAAAGAATGACAAGATCACGCTGAAAAAGAATCCATCGTACTGGAATGCCAAGAAGGTTAAGCTCCAGAAAGTTACTTACACAACGACGGACAAGCCATCGACCGTGCTGTCATTAATGCAAAGCGGACAGTTAGATGCTTTGTCAGCCTCAGGGAAACAAATTGCCGATTTTAATAAACTTGCAAAGAGTAATAAATTGGTTTCACGCACGCAAAATGGTCCCGGTACCACAGTTTTGATTATGAATCAGCATAATGGCGGGACGCAGGGATTGTTCAAGAATACGAAGGTTCGGGAAGCATTTTCATTGTCCATTAACCGCGATGATTACAATAAAGCGGTCAGTGATGGCCAGGACAAATTGACCTACACAATGGCACCGCCAACGCTGAATGTCGGGTCGACCAATTACGGCAAATATGTCGGCAATCCATTGAAAGAAGCCCAGGCTCAATACAACACAAAAGCTAAGCGGCAGGCATTGTTGAAGGAAGGTCTAAAAGAGTTAGGCAAGTCGACCGACCTTAGCAAGTTGAACTTTGTTTATTTAACGGTTGGCAGTGATGATACTGGTACTTGGTTGAAGCAGGCGATTAAGCAGCAACTTGGTGTCAAAGTAACGATTAAAACGGCCCCAGATGATGCCAGCTTCATCCAAATACGTAACAACAATCAATACGATTTAATGAATAATGGCTGGTCGGCTTCAGCAGATCCTAACTCTTACCTGAGTCTGTGGAATTCAAACAATGGCTTCCAGAAGTTCTTTGGTGGTTATAGCAGCAAGACGTTTGATGATCTGGATAATAAACTGAATGGCAACTTGCCCACCAAAGAACGATTGGCTTTGTACAAACAGCTGGAAACCCAGTTAGTTGCCAAAGACTTCGGGGTCGTACCGTTAACCAACCCACAATCAAAGGTTTACATCAATAAGTCGGTTAAAAATCTGCAAACAACGGTATTTGGCGGAACCTTTAACTACACTTATGCTTCGAAAAAGTAATCAACCGAGAACGTGAGTCATGCGTTTGGTTGATGTAGGTACGGATTGATGGGAGATGGCAGAAAATGACAAACCATGATTTGAAAAACAGGTGGTTACACTTATGATCAAATTGATCATTCGGCGTTTCATTGAATTGCTGATATCGACCTTTTTAATTGCAACTGCGACGTTCTTCTTGATATCTGCAGTTCCAGGCGATGCGTTGAGTGCGCAGACTGATAAGTTACCAGAAGCCACGCGGGAGCAAGTCTATAAAAACACTGGTCTAGATAAGCCGGTTCTGGAACGTTATGCCATTACGATGAATAACATGGTGCATGGGCAATTTGGCGAGTCGATTAGTGACCCGTCTGTGACCATGAGCAGTTTGATTCGTGATCGGCTGCCAGCATCGGCCCGGTTAGGTATTCAGCAGATGCTGCTAGGCATTCCGCTGGGCTTGTTGCTTGGCATTTTGGCGGCGGTTTATAAAAACACCTGGATTGATCGTGTCATTACGATTTTGGCACTGTTCTTAATGTCAATTCCCAGTCTGGTGTTGGGCCTGCTCTTGCAAAGTTATTTTGGCGGCAAACTTGGCTGGTTTCCGATTATTGGCTGGCCAAGCGGTGATCAGACTTGGTGGGGTGGCTGGATTTATACGGTCCTGCCAACCATTGCTGGTGGCATTGGCTACATTGCGGGTTATGCGCGTTTATTGAAAAATTCAATGGTCGATGTTGGCTCAAGTGAGTATGTCATGACGGCACGCGCGAAAGGATTGTCAGAGCCGCAAATTGTCTTACACCATATCGTGCGAAATGCCTCTATTCCAATTATTACGTCATTGCCGGTTACCTTGGCATTCGGTATTACCGGATCGGTGTTTATCGAAAGTATTTTCGTCATTCCCGGTGTCGGACAATATTTTGTCACGGCACTGAATAATCGGGATGTTCCGATTATCATGGGCGAAACGGTGCTGCTGGCGATCTTGTATATTGTCACGATGTTCATCACGGATTTACTGTATACACTGGCTGATCCGCGAATCAAACTCTATGACAACTGAAGGGAGATGGACGAATGGCTGCAAGTGATACGGATTTTCATTTTGTTCAGGCAAGTGGCAATTTTAGTACGCCAACTGTGCTGACCGAGCCAGACCAAGTCGCGACCATCGAAGCAAATGCTCCCAAAAGTATCAGTTTCTGGGCATCGGCTCGCCAAAAGTTGTTAAAGGATCGACTTGCTGTTGCCTGGGGGATCATTTTGATCTTAATCGTATTGGCGGCGTTAATTGGTCCACAGATTCAACATTATGATCCTAACCTCATTCGTGTTAACAGTCGTAATGTTGGCCCAAGTGCCGCTCACTGGTTCGGAACTGATCGCTTAGGTCGGGATTTGTTTACCCGAACCTGCATTGGCGTTCAGGTGTCATTGATGGTCGCTATTTTGAGCACTTTTTTGGCCATTGGTTTTGGAACCATTTATGGGATGATCATGGCTTTCTTTGGCGGCTGGGTTGACGAAATCTTGATGCGGATTATTGAAGTGTTTAATTCGTTACCAGGCTTGCTCATTACGATGCTGATTATGGTGGTTCTAGGCAATGGTATGTGGACGATGCTTTTTGCTTTGGCGGTTACCAGTTGGTCAGGATCAGCGCGTCAGGCTCGCGGATTGGTGATGCAGTTGCGGGGCTTGGATTATGTTACAGCGGCAGTGATGTTGGATACACCGTTGTGGCGGATTATGGCGCGGCATCTGGTTCCCAACATGATGAGTATTTTGATTCTGGATATTGGCCAAAGCATTCCGGATAACATTTTTGGTGAAGCCAGTCTTAGTTTCCTAGGGCTGGGGATTCAAGCACCGAATACGAGCTTGGGAATTTTGATTGCTAATGGTCAAGACCAGATGCTCCAACATCCGCTGCAACTGTACATCCCGATTTTGATTTTAATCGCCATTGTCTTTGCGTTTAACATTCTGGGGGATGGCTTGCGTGATGCGTTGGATCCAAAGTTTCAGGACTAATTGAACCGACTGCCGGCAACGAGAAGTATTTCGTCAGGAAGACTTCACCCAAAAGCCGTTGCTCAGGCAGTTGCGATGAGAAGTATGAAGGAGGACCATCATGATTCAAAAACATCCCTGGCAAGTCATCACCGCTTTATTTGTCGGTTTGTTTGTCACAACAACCGGCTTTTCCCTGACGCATGAGCCCGCGTTAGTGGCCTTGCTGTGGGGGTTGCATCAAACTTTTTGGCTGCTAGTTGGCTTAGCGTTACTTGCAGTCGGCATTAAATTACTGCTACACACGCGGCGACCGCATGCTGCTTTAACCAGTCGCTTTCTTGGCAGCCTCCCCGGAAATGGTCAATTGGCACTTGTGGCAGCGATTAACCTGCTGGGTGGTGCGTTAATTGATTTGTATTTGTACTGACAAGCAACGCGATCTAGAATCGTTTATACAAAGCAGTAAAATGGCTAAACTAATTCATGAAAGGGGCGCGGCATGACTGATATTGTTTCCATTAAGAATTTAAACGTGACATTTCATGAAGCAAATGAAAATGTTTATGCGGTCAATGGCGTCAACCTGACTTTGCATCAAGGCGAGACGCTGGCATTGGTCGGCGAATCAGGATCGGGCAAATCGGTAACTACGCATGCGTTATTAGGCTTACTGGGTAAGGATGCCGAGGTCAAAGCAGACGTCATGCAATATGGTGACACTGACCTTTTACATGCAAGCAAAAAAACTTATACCCATTTACGCGGTCAGGAATTGGGCTTGATTTTTCAAGACTCGCTCAGTGGCCTTAACCCGACCATGCGGATTGGCCGTCAAATTGGTGAAGGTGTCAAAGCACATCAACATCTACATGGCGCGGCGTTAAAAGAAGCGGTGTATGCTGCTATTCAAGATTTCGGTCTTGATGATCCTGCTTTGATTGCCCGCAAGTATCCGCATGAACTTTCCGGCGGGCAACGGCAACGGGCAATGATTGCGATGGCTTTGATTATGCATCCGAAAGTATTAGTCGCAGATGAACCGACCACGGCTTTGGACGTTACCTTGCAGGCACAGGTGTTGGATTTGATTAAGACCCAGAAGGCGAAACATGATCTAAGTGTCATTTTCATCACCCATGATCTCGGCGTGGTGGCTAATATTGCCGATCGGGTGGCGATTATGTATGCCGGGAAAATCGTGGAAGTCGGCACTGCCAATGAAATCTTTTACAATCCGCAGCATCCCTATACGTGGGGCTTGTTGGATGCCGTTCCGAGTTCGGATGACCAGCGGGAGCAGTTATTTACGCTACCGGGAACGCCACCGGATATGCGTAAACCAATCACAGGTGATCCGTTTGCACCGCGTAATCCTTATGCGATGGCGATTGACTTTAAAGAAGCACCGCCGTTGTTTCAGGTATCGCCTACCCATTTTGTTCGCTCGTGGCTGCTTGATCCACGCACACCAAGCTATCAGCCGCCAGTGACGATTCAAAAACGGTGGGATCGCTTTGCGGACATGACGGCAAAACCACAAACCGTTGTCGCGAGCCGGGCTTAGGTAAAAGGAGATGACGATATTTGACAGCACCATTGTTTACCATTGACGACCTGAGTGTTACGTTTCATAAAGGCCGCCAGCCCATTAAAGCAGTGGATCATATTAGCTTCACAATTGAGCCGGGGACAACGGTGGGATTGGTTGGCGAATCGGGCTCTGGCAAAACCACCACGGGTCGCGCCATTGCTGGTATCGGGCCGATTTCAGGCGGCGATGTGCGCTTTTTGGATCAGTCGATTCAGCATTTTTCCCGTACTGAACGCAAGCAGTTTCGGCGTCAAGTTCAAATGGTGTTTCAGGATCCGTTTGCATCGCTGAATCCGCGGCAAAAAGTGGCGGATATTATTGCAGAAGGAATTGATAACTTCCATTTGGCTGGCTCGCATCAGGAACGAATGGATCAGGTATTGCAGCTGTTGGCGCAGGTCGGATTACCGCCAGACGCCATTAATCGATTTCCGCATGAATTTTCAGGCGGTCAGCGGCAACGGATTGGGATCGCGCGCGCTTTAGCCGTTCAACCCAAGTTTCTGGTGCTGGACGAACCGATCTCGGCATTAGATGTGTCCATTCAGGCCCAAATTGTTAACTTATTGCGGCGAATTCAAAAAGAGCAGCAGTTGACCTACTTGTTTATTGCTCATGATCTATCCATGGTGCATTACATTAGTGACAAAATTGTCGTCATGTATCGTGGTCGGATCGTAGAAGCAGGTGCAACCGAGGCGGTGTATCGCCACCCGCTGCATCCCTATACGCAAACATTACTGGCGTCTGTCCCACAAGCCGATCCGATTTTTGAACAGCAAAAGACCCATGTTCAGTTTGACCATGAACCGATTGCACGAACGGCAAACTTAGTCGAGGCGGCACCGGAGCACTGGGTACTGGCGGCGCAAACTGAAGCGTAATTGGATTAAATTGCAATAGATGAAGAAATGCCTTATTCACTTAGCCAGCAGCAAGCGAATGAAGTCAAACGAAAAGCCTGTGATGACCAATAACTGGTCGCACAGGCTTTTCATTTGGAATCAATTATTTTGGATGGGGTGAGGTTACTTAGTTTCAACCCATTTTTCCAGTAAGTAGACGTTGATAGCAGAGATGAGGGTAAAGATGATGAGGAAAACAGCGATCACGGCACCGAAATTGTAAGTGTGTAACGGCATGAACAAGAGGCGCTGTAGTTGATTGAATAGATATGAAGCGATAACAATGACGACTAAATAAATGCCCCATTGAACAATACGAATCCGAGTTTCTGGTAAGAACGCCATGATGGTGACGGATAACATGTGCACGAGGCTGACAAATGCCCAGATGAAGAGGCAAGTTAGTGCGATGATAATGACGCCTTCGATAATGTCTGGCCAGGCACTAGCAGTTGGCAAGTGCATGCCACGACCGGAAAGTTCCAGGCCACCTAATACAAGCCCTTCAATGATGCAGTAAAAGGCGAAATTAGCAACAGTGCTGAATAAATTCGCGACGTAAAGCTTTAGATTTGTGGTCGGCACTGCGCGGTAATAATTGTTGACCCAAGTATGTTCTTGTTTGATGGCAAGCCGGATAAATAAGTAGATGCTACCAAACAGGACATAAGGGGAAAGCATACTGAAAAAGAATTGTGCTGACAGTTGCGAATCACCGCCAAAATAGACCAAAATTGCGGTGATAATAGCAGCAACAATGGTCACGATAAAGGTGTTCAGCGCAGTCTTAAATCGTTGCCGAGTCAGCACTTTTGCCATGGTCCAGGTATTAGTCATTGGTTTTGCCTCCTTGATACAGACTTTCATAGTAAGCTTCCACGCTCATGCCGGTTTCCGCACGGAGCTGTTCCGTGTTCTTATGGGCGACAATATGTTTATCTTTTAACACAACGATTTCATCAAGAATATTCACGATGTCGTTAACGTGATGATCCGAAATGATCACGGTGGCGGCATCGGGCTTCCAAGCGATCATATTGCTGATGAGTCGTTTGCGGGTCATACTGTCAATGCCTTCAAAGGGCTCATCAAGCAAGTACAGCTGGGTCTCGCGGGCCAAGGTCAACGCGGCGATAAACTTTTTACGATTCCCGGTTGAAAGGGCGTTGAGTTTTTGGTGCAAATCCAATTCATACTCAGTGGTGAATTCCGCAAACGCTTTTTCAGAAAAGTCGATGTACATCATGGCATAATCGATGGCAATTTGCTGAAGGGTGCGGCTGGCGTTGACACCTTTGAGTGATTCGCTGAAACTGCTGAGTTGTTTGCGATCGACAATGCTTTCTGAGGCGCCGATTTGAATGGTGCCGGTAAAATTGGTTGCCAAGCCGTTTAACAGCCGCATCAAGGTGGTCTTCCCGGCTCCATTCGCACCAAGCAAACCGATGAAGTGGCCTTGGTGGACGTTGAGATTAAGATCATCCAAAATCAGGTGACGATTGCGTTTATAAGTAAGATGTTCTGCTGAAATCATGCTAGTTGTCATGGTGTTCCTCCTGTTCGTCAACATACTGAGAAAAAGCGTCCTTCATTTCGTCGGCCGTTAGATTCAAGTCGGCTAATTGACGGTATAAATGGTCAAGTTCGGAGCCGATGACGCGTTTTTTCATGTCGATCAGCACTTTAATGTCATCAGTAACGAAATTGCCTCGCCCCCGACGCGTCACGAGCACGCCTTCTTGAATTAACTCGCTTAACGCACGCTGCACCGTGTTGACGTTGACGGTTAACTCGGCGGCAAGTTGGCGAACCGCCGGCAGTTGCGCGCCTGATTTGAGCCGATCGGTAATAATGGCTTGATAAAGATATTGTTTGATTTGAAAATAAATCGGCACCTTATCATCGAATTCCACGGTGTCCCTCCTCACTAGTGTATTAGCTATCTATTACACTATAGCATTAAGCGATGACGTTGCCAAGGAAGTTTGACAACTATTTTGAAATTAAGAGGCTTAAACCTCAAAATCAGGGTAAGCGTGGTACAATGCAAAGCAAGAACTACTGGGGAAAAGTGAGGCGAATGATGACGAAAAAATGGGCTAAAGTCTTTCTTATCATTGGCATCTTTTTGGTTGTCAGCGGCGGCGCGTGGCTGTGGCTGAATCGCGGGGCAACCCCTTCGACCAAACGGGTTGCCGGAACCTACCAGACGCCTACCGTTTTTGTTCACGGCTTTGGTGGCGGCTATGGTTCTGAAAAGGACATGATTAACGATCTCAGCAAACATCCCGGATTCCGCCAAGTCCTACGATATACGGTGACCAACACCGGACAGCTTAGCGTTAGTGGATCGTGGTCGCCAAGTATTCGGCATCCGTTAATCGCGGTGGTGTTTAGTAGCGGCCGGCCAGATGCATCAACGCTGGATAAGATTCTAAAACAAGTCAAGAAGCGATATGGCGTTAAGGCCTTTAATGCAGTCGGTCATTCTGCGGGTTCGACGGCTTGGGCCGAATGGTCGCTCATGCCGGATAAAAAAGGGACGCCGGCATTGGAGAAACTCATTACGATTGCCGGACCTTTCAATGGCTTTCCGGGGATGGGCGGCATGAATAGTGGTCTTGATATTAAGCTGGCTAGCGATGGCCGACCAAGTACAATGTCGGATCGGTACAAACCGATGTACGAGCATCGCCAGTATTTTCCCAAAACAGCCGCGGTTTTGAACCTGTATGGAAATCTTGGGAAAGGCTCGGATGGCCGCGTGCCGGTTAACTCAGCCCGGTCATTACGATACCTTGTAACAGATCGTGCCAAAAGTTACACCGAACGGGAGATTACCAACAGCAAGGCGCAACACAGTAAATTACACGAGCATAATCCACTGGTGAATCGGTACTTGTATGAGTTCTTAAGTACGGGGAAGATTAACCATTAAGGATCGCCAGCACAAACAAAAAACCTCATCACAAGAAAATTCGCGGTGAGGTTTTTATTTGCAGTTTGGTAGTTCCTAAAAGCCTAATTGGCCAAAAGGTATTTTACGCATCAAACTGGTGGATGAGTTTTTGAAATTCAGGGTCGTCTTTTAAATAGTCCAGTTCCGGATCAGCAGCAAAGCTTTGGGCTAATTGTTTTTGGGCTTCTGTAAGTGATGCGATTGGCTTAAGCTTAGGTAAATGCTTTAGAACTGCCGGAACTTTCCGATCAAGCTTGTCGATGGACTTTTGAAGTACGGCGATGGCTTCTTTAGGTTTGTTGGCAGCTTTTGCGAGTCGTAGTTGTGAATCAATTGCCCAGGGACTGTACATATTGAAAACAGCATCAAACTTGAGGAGTGTATCGACATAAAGCTGAGCCGTGGCCAGTTGGTGATCGGCAATGGCAACTTGAGTTAACAAATTGAGGACAATGGTAAGGGCGGAGAAATCGCTTGTAAGCAGCTGTTCGCCATCAACATAAGCTTTGTCAAACTGTCCTTGGCTCAACTGGAGTTTAAGCTTCAGCGCCTGATAAGCAACGGTTTCGGATGGTAGATTTTGAAGCTGCTTTTCCGCCGCATCGAATTCGTGCTCGCTTAAATAGAATTGGAATAACCCTTCCGCTGCGATCTGGGCTTCTGGCAAACTTGAATGTGGTCGTTCACTTGCTTGGTAAAGTTGAATAATTCGCTCCCGAACTGCTGGCCACTCATTTGTCGGGATGTCAGATTTTAAACCTTGAAGAAACGCTGGTACCATCATTTGCAGCTGCGGTACAGACGGATATTCGCGTAGTTCTTCATCAACCAAAGCAACTGCCGCCTTCCAGCCATCCTTTTGGGCCGTTGCGGTTAGTTTCGTATAGAAACGACGCAGTGCAGCTGGATCTAAGTCAGCCGAAAAGTCCAACAACGTATTCACATCCGTGTTGAGATTGCGTGCGAGAATCGGCAGCAACGTGATATCAGGATAGGAAATACCTTTTTCCCATTTACTAACAGCCGGCGCCGTGACACCGACTTTTTGCGCCAGCGCTTCCTGAGTTAAGCCTGCTGCCAGGCGTTTATTGCGAATAATCTGATTTAAATGCATGATGATCACCCCTTTTGATCACCTTCATTATGATGGTGCTTCTTAGTGAAGACAATGGCGGCGTTTTCAAGTTGCTGGCAAATTTTTTAACTGATGGTTAAGTTGAAAATCATTACCATACTTGTTCGATCGCCATGACGACCAAAAGTAAACCGAGGAGCGGACGTAAGATGGCGGTCAACTTACGCGGGTCAAAGCGATTGAGGATGCGGGGTGTGATTGCGGCACCGACCAGCGAGCCGAGCATCAGGAGGCCGCCGACTGTCCACGCAATTTTTCCTTGAGTGGCGTGCAGAAAACAACCGATGATGGACAAAGCTACTAAAGCATAAGATGAGGTTGCAGCGGCATGGGGCATATCCAAACCCATCAACATCAGACCAGCCATAATCGGGCCGCCACCACTTAGTCCGGCAACGCCAACCATTAAGCCGCTAATCATACCAAGCACATAGGCGAACCATGCCGGCTGGGTGGTCTTCTTTGCTTTACGCCCAAAGGATTGGCGCAACATTTGAACGCCAAGAACCATGAAAATGATCGCAATCGCCCATGAATAAACCAGTTCCGGGATGTAAGGTGCGGCCAGACTACCGACAACGGTTGCTGGTACCGCCGTCAGCAGAATCCGGTTGCCAGCGTGAAAACGCATATTGCCAGTGCGATAGTGACTATAACAGCCCACCGCCAGCGCCGGAATCGCCGTAAACAGCGATGTCGCCGCCGCAGTACTCGGCGAAAGATGTGCAACGCCGGTCATAATACCAAGATAAAAAGCACCGCCGCCACCACCCATGGTCATAATAAATGCCCCGACCAAAAAGCCGAGAAGCACTAAGATAATTGTCATTATAAGAGTTCTCCTAAAATAAAGTGAGCGTGAGCCAGCCTCTATACCGAACCTGCGTAGTCACGTTTACTCACGATTAATATAACCGAAAACCATAAAAATATTTGTATCAAGTATCCTTATCTTACCTCATTTCACAAGTAGTTTTCATCGCAACCCGCAATCCAAAAGCGGAATTTTCACCAATCAAGCCGAAATTCAATGTTGTTACTGAAAATAATCCGGCCTATCATGAAACTATAACGCAATTGCCAGCATGGTTTGCTGACGAGCCGGCAGTTGCATACAGAAGGGTCGATCATGACAAAAACAATCATTGAAGCAAAAGAACAGAATACTCGCCACGCCTTATTCGTCATCACTATTGTCGCCTTAATGTCGTTTTTTGGCGTTTTGACGGAAACTTCGATGAATGTCACATTTCCAACGTTGATGCATGACTTTCATGTGTCGTTGACAACCGTGCAGTGGGTGACATCCGGTTATTTATTAGCGGCCGCTTTGGTCATGCTTAGTTCAGCGTATATGAAACGCCGCTTTACCAATCGCCAATTGTTTATCACCGCGGCGTTGCTCTTTATTATTGGTGATTTGATGTGTGCATTGGCGCCGGTGTTCTGGGTGTTGCTGATCGGACGATTGGTGCAGGCGGGTTGTGTTGGCTTGTGCGGACCGCTGATGGTGAATATTATTTTGGACACGGTGCCGACCAGCAAGTTAGGGACGTATATGGGCGTTGCTAATTTAATCATTCTCATCGGACCGGCTTTGGGGCCAACTTTTGGCGGTGCAGTTGCTAACTTTTTTGATTGGCGCATGATTTTCTGGAGTACGCTGCCGTTTGCCTTAATGTTATTAATTTTAGGACAAGGGCGGATTAAGCAGTACACGCCTACTTCCGCATTCGCGTTTGACTGGTTGCGGTTTGCTGCGTTGGGGGTGGCGCTGATCAGTCTGACGGTCGGTTTAAATGGGGTGAGTGATCGAACGTGGGCGCTGGCCGGTGTTGCTGGCCTTGTGGTGGTGGTTGCCATGCTGGTTTTCCTGTGGCTGTCAAAGCATCATGCCAAAGCTTTGTTTAAGCTTGATGTTTTTCATGACGCGGGCTTCCTGTACAGCTTTTTGCCTTACATTTTGTTGCAGTTTTCTAATGTCGGCATTAACTTCTTGCTGCCTAATTACGTGCAAACCGTGGATGGGGCCAGCGCGTTTGTCGGTGGGTTAATCTTGTTGCCTGGCAGTGTGTTTAATGGACTTGGTCAGCCTGTATATGGGTGGATGCTGGATCATTTTGGCGGACGGCTGCCACTCTTGTTAGGCAATAGTTTGTTTACACTGGGCATGATGGGCTTTACGATTTGGGGGCGGCATATTAGCGTGCTATGGGTCACGGTGCTGTACCTGATTTTTGCCATTGGCCGCTCGATGGCATTTGGTAACAGTACGGCTTATGGACTGAAGGTGATGGCACATCAGTATCAAAGCGACGCCAATGCGCTGTATAGTACCGGCCAACAAGTTACCGGCTCAATTGGCACCACGGTTTTGGCCGGCATGATGACAGCCGTGACCGTTCCGGGTTTAACCCATGCTCAAAACGTCGGGATCGGCAGTCAGCTGGCATTTGGCTTGTTGCTTCTGATTGGGTTGGTTAATTTTGGGTTGTATCTGCGACTCTTTAAAGCTACTAAAAGTCAGGATTAGTTAAACAGGTAAAAAAACTCAGGCAACTCGCTAGCTTTTGTGCGGTAGCGGCGTGCCAGAGCTTTTTTGTGGGTGACTTGGTTTGCAAGGTTTGAATGCGGCCATTCGATGCGAAATGATAACAATCAGAAGCTAAACCGACTTTCCTATCAATCAGGTAAAAAACCATGCTCGATAATCTTTAACTGACGATCCATCTGGTCCACGACAACCTGTAAATCATCAAAGTTGCGGTAATGGCCGGTTGCAATCATCCGGGTAGTGGTAGCCGTTTGCTGGGCAATGACGGCGGAAACCACACTAAAAATGTCAGCAACCGAAACACCATCCCGGCGCGGAAGTTGCTCGATTTTTTGGCGGAAAATGCGGTTGGCTTCAGCCGAAATTGCCTGGGTTTCTTGCTGGATTTGTTGCTGTAAGGGTTTAGGAAAATGCGGTAAGTCGGCATAAGCCTGCATCATGAGGCGATATTCGTCCGGAAATTTCAGCTGCAGTTGCATCTCGTATTTAACGGCCTGTGTCATCATCGTCGCTAGTCCCGGTGCGTCCTGCCATTTATGGGGGTCCATATGATCATAAATGCGATGATACGCGGTTTTAAAAGTATCTAGGTAAAGGTCTTGTTTGTTACCGAAGTAGTGAAAGATAAGGCCTTTAGAGACACCAGCCGTTGCGGCAATATCATCGGTTTTGGTTTTAGCAAAGCCTTGTTGGCCAAAAGCGGTGGTAGCCGTTGCGAGAATTCGGGTGACTTTTTGCGGATCATTGACGACATTTTTCATACGCTCAAGTCCTGTCTGCGGTAACCGGCCATTCCTAATATGACTAGGATAATGGCGCTAATGAGCATCACGGACAGCCATGGTTGAGCCAGCGTTTTGAGTGGGACATCCGCAATCCAGCCAAATGGCGTAAAGTCGGCGGCGTGTTTGGGCAAATCGAATAAGCCGCGGAAGACTTGCACAATCAGCCCGGCGCCCATATACAACCAGAAAAGACTGCTTAGGCGCGGCCATAAACCAGACAAGGCGATGCCTAACGCAATGAAAGCCAAGACAGCTGGAATGCCACCAATAAAGAGTCGACCAAGGTACTTCGCCGGCAGCGGATGACTCAGCACCTGATTGCCGGTGAAAAACAAGGCGAGTAAGCCAACTGTCAGCACCAAAACGCCAGCTAACAAGGCCATACCATTGTAACTGGCACTGATTAAAATGCGGGTCGGCTTTTCGGCGTGAATGATGCTGAGATAGCCGTGCTGATCGTCATGTTTGAGTCGAAAGGCAATCTGAACGCCCGCTGTCACCGCCAAAGCCACAAAAATGCCCATGTACATCGCCAAAAACGAAAGCACCATGGTTTGATTGGCAGCGTTAATTTGGCTGACATCTAAAAGTTTTCGATAAATTGGATTGGTTTTCAGAATATCACCTACACCGCCGAGCACGCTGCCCATCACGCCGCCAAAAACGACGGCCCCGACTAACCAACCAGCCAACAAGCCGCGTTCGGTGCGCCAGACTAAAGCAGGCATGGAGCGCAGCCAGTTTGCCGCTCGCGGACGGCCACCGTTTTCAGCAATGATCCCCGTGCCAAGATCCCGTTTCTGGGCGATCATGACGGCCACGCCTGCAAGCAATGCGCTGACGATAAGCCCTAAAAGCAGGGGTACAGGGTTGTTGTCGGTATAAAAGTTAGCTTTTTCAAACCAGCCGATTGGTGAAAGCCAGGTCAGCTGTTGATGGTTGATATCGGTGACTAGCCGCATGAGATAAGCAATCATGAGTACCATATAACTCAGCATGCTGGCGGTCCGACTGTTATTGGCAAGTTGGGCAAATAGTAGTGCAATTGTGCCGAAAACCAGATTAGCAACGACCATTCCTAAAGCAAATAGCAAGTCGCCTGCAAGGGTCGCACCATCCATTTTAATGGCGAGCAGGCTGATCAAGTAGGTGAGTCCCATAACGAGACTGCTAAAAACTAATTCAAAAATAGCCGCAGTAACAGCAGCGGTGCGGCCAACATTGCGTGCACGCACCATTTCCAGTAACCCGCTTTCTTCTTGCCCCCGCGTGTCGCGAATCATTAGCGGCATGACCCACAATGCTTGCAGGATGATCATGAACACAACCATAACGCCAGCAAAAATAATCGCCGAGTGGTAGGTAGCAACTTTTGGCGTGGCGCCAAACATCGCCGCCATACCTGGTGCTTGCAACATTTTGACGATATCCTTCGCCCCAGCCGTGCCGTTTGCAAAGGCTGCTTCCAATTTGGCGGCCCCACTGATGATCATCATGATGAGAATCACGAGCCAAATGCCGGAAAATTTGAAGTTTTGCTTCAGGTTAGCCCGGAATAGGTAGCCAGCATGACGATTATTGTGCCGCATGATCAGCACCTTCTTTTTCGTAATATCGCATAAAGAGATCTTCCAAAGTTGGCGGCGTGACTTGCAAATCCAGGATCGCGTGGCTGGCCAAGGTTTGCATGATCGCACTTAGGTCATCGCGATCAGCAGTGAAAATGGCCTTCGTGTGCTGTCTCTCTGGAAAGGTCAGCTCATGAATACCGGTTGATTGGGTCAAACTATCCAAAGCCGTTGTCGACGTGACTTCAACACGTAAACGCGATAAGTGCTGCATTTGAGCGAGATTCCCACTTTCAATCACGCTGCCGTCACGAATAATCACAATCGAGTCACACATTCGTTCCACTTCTGACAGAATGTGACTGGAGAGCAAAACACTTTTGCCCGCCTGCTTGAGTTTAAGCACTTCTTGTTGAAAAGTTTGCTCGTTCAACGGATCCAGTCCTGACGTTGGCTCATCGAAAATATAAAGATCCGCGTCTTGTGACAAGGCGGCAATGAGGGCAACTTTCTGGCGGTTACCTTTTGAGTAGGTACGAGCTTTTTTCTTCGGATCAAATTCGAATCGTTGCATCAGTTCATCGGTTTTTTGATTATGAGTGCGTCCGTTTAAGCGGAGTAACAAGTCAATGATTTCGCCGCCGGACAAATTCGGCCACAGATAAACATTGCCCGGGATGTAAGCAATCCGCGGATGAATCGCAGCATCATCATGCCAAGCGTCTTTGCCAAACACGGTGACCGAGCCACTGGTTTTCTTTAGTAACCCCAAAATAATCCGAATCGTTGTCGACTTGCCAGCACCATTCGGCCCTAAAAAGCCTAAAATCTGACCTGACGACAACGTAAAACTGACATCTTTTAAAGCCTCAAACTTACCAAATCTTTTTTGAATATGGTCAAGTTCGATAACATTTATTGTCATGACTAACCTCCTAAGTAAAGTGAGCGTGAGTCAGCGCGTGTTTCTACGGTATGGTGCGTGCGGATACCAAGTCGTTGACCGAACCGAGAACCGATGTTTTCGTTACAGTAGTCAATCATCGCTCATTTCAACCGAAGTATAGTCGCCATTGACCCACCAGTCAACAAAAATTGACTGGTGGGTCAATAATTCTTTATCCATTTTAAATGCTCAACAGAAGACACAACAATAACCGCTTGATCACCTCATCAAACGGTTAGTATTTTGGACAATATAGGTGTGAACCAAAAAGAAAAACAAACGGTTAGCTTTCAGGGAAGAAGCCTTGATGACGCATCACATCAAATAAATCAGCGCGTTTGGCCGGGGTATAGCTTCCGGCACCCACGGCGAGATCGGTGTAAGTCTCTTCACGATGGGAGCCATGACGGGTGGCGTAATAATTATGCACTGTTTGATCATAGTCGCTCAGTACATCTGCTTTTGGCGCCGGTTCACCATAATGATTGGTGAAAGCAACCAGCGACTGAGGTATGCGCGGTTTTTCGTCTGGCTGGTCAGCCGGCAAACCCACTGCTAAGCCTAACAATGGAAATGTGTACTTCGGCAGATGCAATAAATCGATCATGGCTTGGGCATCATTTTGAATACTGCCTAGTGTGACGGTTCCAAGACCCAGGCTTTCAGCGGCCACCACCATATTTTGCAGTGCCAAGGTAGCATCGGCGCTTGCCTGGAGAAACTTGTCCATCCGCCCGACGCGATCAAGCGGGTGATTGGCAGCGGCGGTCAAGGAGGCAACGCGATTCAGGTCAGCAATGAAAATAAATAATTCCCCAGGACCGTTTAAATAGGCCTGCGTACTAATCTCGGCAATTTTAGCCCGGATTTGCGGATCGAGAATATGAATAACCGAAAACAGCTGCAGATACATGGAACTTGCTGTATGCTGAGCGACATCCAGCAATGTGCGGATCGTTTGTTGGCTAAGCTGTTCCGGTTTAAATTGCCGAATCGAGCGGTGGTGAAGCTGGTGCCGGATGGTTTCATTAGGGATCAAAATAGTCACTCCTTCAGTTGGAACGTATGCCATCTATTGTAGCTGAATTTGCGGCCTAGAAAACCCGTTGGCGCGAATTCTCAGACCAATACTCTCCACACGCAGCGGTTAGTCTTGATGGCGGCGTTGATAAAACCAGTAAATGAAGCCCACAATCGCGAGTGAAAAGAGTACTAGACCAATGGTGACGACCCATTTCCACGGACCTAAGTTGGCTTTAGCTGTTAGAAACGGCCGGGTTTGTGGGAGGCGCAGAAGCAAACCCAATACCAAGTAGAACGAAACGTACAGGTAGAAGAAAATGTTGAGCTCATTTAGATGCTGGACGAACGGGAAAATAATAGCAATAGCTAAACCTAAGACGATAACTGCAAGCGATATTTGCGAGGAAAGGGTGATTCGCCAGCCGGTTTAAAAAAAAACAGATATGAAAAACAAAACGATAACTATAATGACGCTATAAACTATTAATTCGATTGTTTCAAGACGGGGGTGTTTCGTAAAAGCGTGATGTGCCAGAAGCCAAAGAACCCCCCAGCTGCCGATAACAGCAATGATGCCACAAAGAAGTGCCATACCGATATCAACGATCATAACCGGTCTAACCAACTGTGGGATCCAGAAAATAAACAGCATCATGAACACCATTTTTAAATTAAACCAGAAAAAGTCAGTGAGATTGAGCGGAATCGTCTTCAGCAAATCATCAGCAATTGCTTCTGGATTCTTTCCAAAATAAGCAGCGGCATCAACCCCATCCGCTTGGGCATCAATTAAGTCCTGCAAAATAGTTAACAAATTTTGCTCGACTTGATAATCATCGCGCAATAGAGATTTTCCTCGTAAGTAAGCCAGCAGATTCTCGTAATACTCACGGTTTTCCTTGGTTAACTGCTCACGTAATTCATTGTTCTCAGCAACCATCTTCTTAACTGCCTGATCTTGTTTTTTCATCGTCAAGTCCCCCTAGGTCTGGCGGTATTGTCGCGTTATAACCTGCTTTATTTCTCCGGTCGATCGGCAATAAGCTGTTCGACATGATCTTTAAGTTCCGACCATTGCACCATAAAAGTCTGGCGGGCAGTTTCTCCCAAAGGCGTCACGGCATAGTATTTGCGCTGCGGGCCATCCGGTGACGGGCGCATGTGGCTGACTAGCAGGCCTTTTTTCTCCATCGTCATTAATAACGGATAGATGGTGCCTTTGGGGACATCGCCAAATCCGAAAAGATCAAGCGATTCACTGATGGCATAACCGTATTGTTCTTTTCGCGCCAGTAAAATAAGCAAGCACCCTTGTAAAATTCCTTTCAGCATCTGACTGTTCGCGTCGGCTGCCACGTGCATCGCTTCCCTTCAACTAGCATGTTTTGCATACTAGTAGTTTAAACCGACTTGACTAGTTTGTAAACCATAATAGTGGAAAAGAGACAACTGGCCCAGTCTGTCTGCTAAATTAAATAATTATAAAAGATGTAATATCTGCACGCATAACAAGGATATAAAAGCTTATTTGCCTCAAAAAGCGATGGCGCGATATAATTAATGAATAATGAAGGTGTGTGATGATGAATGAAAATCGGGATGATTGGTGCAGGTGATGTTGGTCAGGTTTTGACGCAGCTTTTTGTGCGGGCGGGGAATACCGTTGTGCTGGCTCATCGCGGTTCGGTGGATGCATTAGATGATTTGGCACGCGTGTTGGGGGCAGCAACAGGTACAGTTGAGCAGGCAGAGGCGCAGGATTTAGTCGTGTTGGCGGTGCCGTTTTTTGCTATCAAAGCGTTACCGTTACCAAACGGGAATGATCCGATTATTGTGGATGCAACCAATTACTTTCCAGATCGGGATGAACGGATTCCCGAGATTGAATGTCATCAAAAAGCAACGTCACAAATGGTCGCGGAGCATTTTCATTCACACCGCGTCGTCAAAGCCTTTAATTCAATTGAAATGGCGGTATTTGCACAGCTCGCACGTCCCAATCAATCAGTGGATCGCATTGCACTGCCTTATGCCGGTGACGATCCTCAGGCTAAGAAGCAAGTGGCGGCGTTAATCTGGGCAATTGGTTTTGAGCCGTTTGATTTAGGCGATTTGGGTGCTAGTTTGCCGGCACAGGCTGACGGGTCGCTTTTTTTAGTCAAAGAAACAGCACCGATTTTGCGACAGCATCTACGCCAAAGTTAGCAACCTAGATTTTTGCAAGGGGCTTGACTGGTTTTGACATATTGAACCAGACTTCACCGGCATGGGTGGAAGCTGCAAGGCCGTCATTATGAAACCCGACATGCTCATAAAAAGGGATAAGACGTGATAGGCAGGTTAAAGTGAGCGCAGTGCGTTTTTGCAATTGCGCAACTTGAGTCAGCTTAGTTAGTAGTTGGCGGCCGATCCCATGGTGTTGCATGTTTGGGGCCACGGCTAAGCTGAGAATTGCAAGGTAAGGGGCAGCGGGCTGATTAGGTTGACTATCCGTAAAAAGATCATCTGTGATTGTAGGCTTGAAAGTGGCTGGACCCACAACATAACCCACAATGGTATTTGCAACCCGGGCGACAATAAAGGTATCGGGATAGTTCGTGATGCGCGCCGCCATACTGATACGGCTGGCCGCTTCTTGCGGGGTGAATCCGGCATGTTCAATTTGCATGATTGCATCAAGATCGGACATGCGTGCAGTGGATAAATTAAGTTTCAAGGTGATCCTTCCTTAGTCTCATTGGATTTGGCGAAAATGGGGTATGTAGCAATGGACAAACAACTTGTGAAGATCAGTAAGCTTCTCAGTTTTATTTTACGCCATCATCCGGAAAGACTCGGCTTAAAACTTGATGCATATGGCCGCGTGGATCTGAACACCTTGATCCAACGGTTTAACACACATTATCAGATGCATTTAGATCGACAGGTACTGGCTGCCATGATGCGTCAAAGCGATAAGCGGCGATTCGCGCTTGAAGGTAATAAGATTCGGGCAGTATATGGTCATAGTGTTCCGGTTTTACCGCTAATGCCTGCCAGCAAACCACCTACTTGGTTGTATCATGGGACTTCCCATCAGGCGGCCATCATGATTGAAAGTGAGGGGTTGCGGCCGATGAATCGTGATTTTGTCCATTTGTCTAGTGATCTTGACATGGCTAAACAAGTCGGGTCGCGCCATGATGCGCACCCGGTTATTTTTCGAATTGACGCATTAGCAGCATTCACGGCGGGCGCACTTTTTTACCCCACTGGTAGTCGGGTTTGGCTCACTGGAAAAATTTTACGAAAGTTCCTAACCCGAATGCCCACATCAGGTTGACCGAGAATGAACGTTTTTTCTCAAGAAGCGTTCTTTTTTTATGTTAGTATTAGGCATACTTAAGAAAAGGGGGTTATATCATGAAGGCTGATTCGCCGGATGATTTACGGTTAAATCCGAAACAGTTCGCTAATCTTGTTGTTGGTTCACACCAGGTACCCGATGACAAAGATCCGGAAACAATTGTTAAACGGAAGCTAACACTTTATCTGACCGCTTACTACTTAGCAGAGCGGTTTAACGAGCTTCAGGAAGAAACACTGAGTCATAGTCCATCGCGCGAAAATTTCAACCAGTTATTGAAAAAGTTGGAAGAAGAACGCTTCCAGGACTGGTAGACTGATACAGAATTTTGTTTCTGTATTAGTTGAATGTGAACTATGTAACAATAGCTATAGCCTCTTTTCAAACTAATCTGCACACATTTGCTAAAGTGTCCTCATTGACTTAAAAGCGAATTTTAAGCCAATGGGGGCGCTTTCTTTTTGAAAAAATTTATTTTTGCGGTCAAACGACGATTGTTCTTTTCGTGTTCTAAACGGGGAAAAACCGCCATTTAGTGACGAATATCACGTAATATGAGGGCAGCGATAAAAACTTATGAAAAGAGGTTGGGACTATGTTACTCACCGTCATTGCTTATGCCATGATCATTGTCTTCATGTACGTCATCATGACTAAGAAACTTTCACCGTTTACTTCCTTGGTTATGATCCCGCTATTATTTGCGATTATTGCAATGGTGGCTGGCGTGGCAAAGAAAGGAACGATAGGCGATTTCGTGTTAAAAGGTCTGACGACGACTGCTAACACCGGGATCATGCTCTTATTCGCCATTCTTTATTTCTCCATTATGCTTGACGCTGGTTTGTTTGATCCGATTACGGCACGCATGATCAAGATTGCAAAAGGCGACCCAATGAAAGTGCTGATGGCAACCGCAATTGTTGCGATGGCCGTTTCACTCAACGGGGACGGCACGACCACAACTTTGATTTGTTGCTCGGCATTTATTCCGATTTATAAGAAGCTCAACATGAATATGATGAACCTGGGTGTTTTGATTATTCTGCAAAATACCATCATGAACCTATTGCCTTGGGGTGGGCCAACTGCACGGGCAATGGCAGTTTTAAAAGTTGATGCGGATATTTTGACCTACCTGTTGCCAGGGATGATTTTGGCACTGGCTTATGTGATCTTCTATGTGGCACCGCACATGGGTCGCGCAGAACGGAAACGCTTGGGAGTTCGGGAGTTAACCGATGAAGAAATTGACGAAATGACATCGGTAGTGGATCCGGAAGTTTCTGAAATTCGCCGCCCGAATATGTTCCTGTTTAACGGTATTTTGACGATTGTTCTGATTGCCTGGTTGGTGGCAAGTTCCTTTATTAAAGCCATTGCAATGCCGCCATTGTTGCTGTTCTTGGTCGGAACCTGTATCGCATTGATGGCAAACTATCCTAAGTTAGGCGACCAAAGCAAACGGATCGGCGCTAATGGTGGCGATGCCGTTCAAGTGGTTATTCTGGTGTTTGCAGCCGGGGTCTTCATGGGTCTGTTCCAAGGAACCGGGATGGCAGAAGCGTTGGCTAAGAGCTTTACCGCAATTATTCCAAATTCTATGGCTGGCTTCTGGGGGCTCGTGATCGCATTGATTTCGGCGCCAGGGACATTCTTCTTAAGTAATGATGGTTTTTACTTCGGCGTTATGCCGGTTTTGGCAACTGCCGGCCGTGCCTATGGGTTTACTAACATGCAAATGGCATTGGCTTCATTAATGGGTCAGGCATTCCACTTACTGTCGCCATTGGTTGCTTTCATCTACCTCTTACTGCGGCTAACCGGCTTGGATATGGGTAAGTGGCAACGCGAAGCCGGAAAATATGCATTAGGCGTGTTTGCAATTTTCGTGGTGACGGTTATGCTCTTTGGTCACGTGCCGTTCTACCTGCCGCAAAAATAGCATTTAACCGAAAAAAGACACCGAAAAGCCAATTGTGATTGGCTTTTCCCCGTATGATAGATCTATCAAAGTTATGCGGGTTGCGCTATTTAATAACGCGCGTTCGCAAGCGGGCTGACTCACGCTCACCATAACGCGTTCATCAGCGCAGAAGTCTCGCGCGCTGACTCACGCTCACTTTAAGAGAAGAGGTGATGTTATGTTTGGATGGTTGCATCGTAAAAAGCAGCCGCCGCAGACACCGGTTGAACCGACAACGAAGAAAGTAGCGGCTCCGGTCGAAACAACACAATGGGAAACGGTGCCGAACTTTTTGGAGGTTGATCCTAAAGCCGAGTTAACTGCCAGCCTAATTGCCGCGGCAGTTACTGCGGATTCGGCACCTGATGCAAAGCTGGTGTTGAAACATCTGTACGTTGAAAATCCCGAAGCTAAGCGTGTGGGTTTAATTGCCAGTGCGATTGCTGCTGGTGATGGCGATGCTCAGTACGCGGTCAAGTCAATTAAGAAAAAGGTGGACTGAAGAAGATGTTGAGAAAGTTCAAGATAACGATCGATGGGAAAACCTATTTGGTCGAAATGGAAGAAATCGGCGGG
>OBWV01000380.1_pt1 | contig 45820 bp, 46 predicted proteins | sample 1495351 | NCBI WGS metagenome assembly OBWV01 (sample SAMEA2580122, study PRJEB22360) | human gut metagenome | biome: human gut; feature: human-associated habitat; material: faeces | place: Denmark | collected 2008/2010 | reverse complement strand
AGAGGAGGGGCGCAAAGGGCAGCGGGGCAGACACAGCCAGGGTACACAGGCGGGAGGGGACAGCAGGGCAGGGGCGGCACCGATGTTTTTTAGCTGCACCCGCTCAGAATCCAAGAACAGCCTGCAGGAAAGTCCCCTGGCTCAGATGGTATTCATTTTTTTATCTGCGGCATTCAGGGCTTGGTGGAATTTATACGGTCGGAATCTACACAAAAGTATTAATAGAAGTATTTATAAGGATATGTTAATATAAATAAATGGAAATACGATAATCGGAAAAGCACAGGCCATGGAGATGGGGTTCGTGGTATTTAAAGTAAAAAGTTAGGGATGAGGTAGTTAAGATGCCATTAGCTAAAAAGAAGTACAAATCATATGATGCACTAATTCTGGCGCTGAAGGCGTCTCCTGTCTGTACGGTATTGAAATTTTTGCTGTCAGTTACGCAGTCTATAATGCAGACAGCGGTGATGGCTGTGGCTACGGCTAATTTTGTGGATACGGCGGCTGAAATACTTAATCATGTGCGGCCGCAGAACGATATCTATCTGCCGCTGGTTTTATTGCTTGCCGCGCTGGGAGTGGTAAATACGATTGGAGCGGTTGCGAAGCTGGCCGGCGCCAGGGTCAGTGTGAAGCTTCAGCGGAAATTAAAGCCGTCTTTAATTAAGGTTTATGCGGCATTTGAATATAAGCATATTGAGAATGCAGAGAGTTGGGAATTGATCTCACGTGTAACCAGGGATCCTGTGAAATCGATTATGGATGGGGTGGATGCCTTTATACAGTTTATTCAGATCATAGTATCTGTTTCCTCTGTTTTTCTTTTGATTGTGACACAGGTGTGGTGGGCTGCATTGATCATTCTAGCCTTTTCGGTGCCTATGTTCCGGGTATCGATGCGCGCCGGAAAAAAGAATTATCAGGCTGAGTGTGAAGCGGAAAAATTCAACAGGCGTACCGATTATCTGGGAGAAGTGCTGACCGGGCGGGATAATGTGGACGAGCGTACGTTGTTTGATTACAGTGACGAGGTTAACCGTAAGTGGCAGGAGCAGTACGAGGCGGGCAGAAAAATACAGGTTAAGGTTACGGCTAAAATGTTCCTGATTACAAAAGGTTCCAGCATGATTCTGGCTCTGATTTCACTGCTGGTGGCGCTGACATTGATTGGGCCGGTAGTGCATGGACAGATGACAGCAGGTATGTTTATGGGTATCATAAGCGCTGTGTTCGGTATGATACAAAAATTGGGCTTCCAGATGTCGCGTTCCCTTGAGAATATTTCGCGGGTGGGCGAATATATGAAGGATTTGACCGCATTTGTTTCGCTGAGCGAAGAGAAGGATGCGTTGACGGAACCGGATGCTGAACCGATAGCCATTGATTTGCTGGAGTTCCGTAATGTGCGCTTCCGATATCCCAGTGGAGACAGATATATTCTTGACGGATTGTCCTTTAAGCTGGAAGCCGGACGTCATTATGCTTTTGTCGGTAAAAACGGCGCGGGAAAGACAACGATTACCAAGCTGTTAACCGGACTGTATCCGGAATATGAAGGGGAAATACTGATAAATGGGACAGAGCTGAGAGAGTATTCCGCCGGTGCGGTGAAAGCGATGTTTTCCGTCGTGTATCAGGATTTTGCCAAATATTATATTGGAATGAAGGATAACATAGCGCTCGGCAATATACATACAAAAGGAAAAGAAAGAGAAGCGGCTCATCTGGCCGGGCTGGACGAAGCCATTGACAGGCTGAGGGATGGTATCGATACGCCGCTGGGGAAAATTCTGAAGGATGGACAGGATATTTCGGGCGGGCAGTGGCAGCGTGTTGCGATTGCGAGATCGCTTATCAGCCAGGCTCCTGTCAGAATTCTTGACGAGCCGACATCGGCGCTTGACCCTATCAGTGAGAGTCTGCTTTACAGTGAATTTGAGAAACTGATGGATGGGAAGACGACTGTATTTATCAGCCACCGTCTCGGTTCTACCAAGCTGGCAGATGAAATACTGGTCATTGATGCGGGAAAAGTTACAGAGCGGGGGACACATGAAGCGCTGATGGCCAAAAAAGGGCGGTATGCAGAGATGTTTGAGACGCAGAGGGAGTGGTATCAATGAGTGCGGAAAAGAAAAAGTACAATTTAGTAACAGTCATACTGCGGATTATCCCTATACAGTTTAGGTCTGCGCCATGGAACTGTTTGATTGAGAATACACTGGGAATCATGAATGGACTGTCGTTCACGCTGGCAGTAGTGGCAACACAGCGTCTTTTTGATGTGATTTCCAAAGCGGCTGCCGGAAAAGCAGGTTTTTGGGATTGTGTGATTCCCCTGCTCCTGTTGGCGGCGGTTACGTTTGGGCAGCAGATCATTAACGGCGTTCAGAATTTTCATGGGATCGGCATCCTTCTGCCGAAATCCTCTGGAAGGCTTACTGCATTGATTCACAAAAAACTCAGGCGTATCGATCCTGTATATTTTGAGGATACCGATTTCCTGGATGATCTTAACAAAGCGAGGGAAGGCATCCGGGCAATTACCATGTTCTGCATGATTGTATTTGTCTGCGTGAGTTTTTACGGGGTTTATTTTTTGTCAATCGGAGTATACCTGTTCCGGCTGAAACCCATGCTGATCATAACACTGCTTCTTGCATTTATCCCTGCTCTGTCGGCACAGGCCGTCAATGTACGGGTATTTACCAGGCTGGAAGAACAGAGCGCTCCGCTCAGGCGGGAATATGAGTATTATCAAAAAGCGATCTGCGACAGGGAGTATTTTAAGGAAACCCGTATCCTGGGCGCATTTTCCTTCTTCTATCATTTATTTGAAGATACCATGAAACTGCTGACGGAAAAGGTATGGAAAGCGGAACGGAAAACGGCATTGCTTCAGCTTTTATTGGATTTTACAGCATTTGTGGGAATGGCCCTTTCGGCCTACATGCTGTTTAGGGCAACGATGTCGGGAGAGATTACGGTCGGGATGTTCGCGGCTGTGTTTGCGGCGCTGGGGCAGATATTTGCCATTATGCAGGAGATTGTAACGCAGCATATCGGCAATATGAACAGGGATATGGGGAAGGTGGTCAATTTCATACGGCTGCTTGATATGCCGGAGCGTACAGGCACAGAAGGAGAAACGGATTTTGCCAGAGGTGTTGCGGCAAAGGACATCAGCTTTACTTACCCCGGCAGAGATAAACCTGCTATAAAGAATGTATCGTTGGAAATCGCAGAGGGGGAGACGATTGCCATTGTCGGAGAAAACGGCGCCGGGAAAAGTACGCTTGTACGTCTGCTGACCGGTATTTACCGTCCGTCGGAGGGCAAGGTACTCATCGGCGGACTGGACAGGGCTGTGGCTTCCCCTGCCTCCGTTTATAAGGGCGTATCGGGTGTGTTCCAAAAATACCAGCGTTATAAAATGACTCTTAAGGAAAATGTGGCTATCAGTGATGTTTCAGCCGAGGCCAGAGCTGAAAAGATTCATTCCGTACTGTCCGAGGCAGACTTTGAGATGGGCGATATCAAACTTGATAACATGCTGTCGCCGGAGTTCGGCGGGATTGATTTATCAGGAGGGCAGTGGCAGCGGATTGCAATCGCCCGCGGGCTGTACCGGGTAAACGGTTTCATCGTATTGGATGAACCCACATCCGCTATCGACCCGATTGAAGAAACAAAGATTTACAAGCAGTTTGAACAGCTGGCAAAAGGGAAATGTGCGGTAGTGGTAACCCATCGTCTTGGCTCTGCTAAACTGGCGCATCGTATTGTAGTCATGGATGGCGGTGAGATTGTTGATATCGGGACGCATGAGGAATTGATGTCCCATCCGGGCAAATATGCGACGATGTGGGAGAAACAGGCTCAGTGGTATGAACGGGCTGAAGATTGTGTTCCTGCACAGCTTCCTGTGTAAAATGCAGGCAAATGGCTTGCTCAGCGCGATGAGGAAAAGGTGATGTTTGAAATTTCCCATTAATTATTTTTTATAAACTTGGAGGAAACTGTATGGAACTGCGGCTTGAAAATGAAAAAGATTACTTTGAAGTGGAAAATCTGACAAGAGAAGCCTTCTGGGATGTATACCGTCCGGGATGCAGTGAACATCTTGTCCTTAATAAATTGCGGCAAGCGGATTCTTTCATCAAAGATTTGGATTATGTTTTGATTGAGGATGGAAAGATCGTCGGGAATATAGTCTACACGAAAATGTTTACCGGCACAGAACGGAAAATGAGCGATGAAGTGATTGCATTTGGCCCCATAAGTGTTCATCCGGATTTCCAGAGAAAAGGCCTGGGAAAGAAATTGATAGAATATACCCTGGATAAAGCAAAATGTTTGGGATATAAAGCAGTACTCATTACAGGAGATAATAATTATTATAATCCGCTGGGCTTTGAATCCGCCTGCAGGTATCATGTTTATCTGCCGGGGACATCGGAGGATGATGAAGCGGCATTTTTTATGGCAAAGGAATTGGAAGAAGGGTATCTCGGTAATAACAGCGGGATATATGATTTTGATACTTGCTTTAATGTCAGCGAAGAGGAACTGGAAATATTTGATCGGAAGTTTCCTGAGAAATCGAAACGAGAAGCGAAGGAAACGGATTTGGCATAACCGGAGGACTCCGGTCGTACAGCCTTCCTTTTGGCGTGAAATCAAAATAATAGGCACTCGGAATCGTGAGCTTGCCGGCTAAGATCCACCATTATGTTATGATGAGAGAAGTTTTTTTATCTAAATCGTTTAGGGATTATCATGTTTCGCCCGTTAAACAGGAATAAAAAAGCTCCAAGCAAGTGATCAATTTCTGTATAATATGACCGATCCCCGTACATTCTTCAGCGCTTGGAATGCCATCGTCCTCTCCAGAGGAGATATCCGGGATTACAAGCTGCTAACGGAACCATATAAGATGTTTCAGCCCCTCTATCACGGAAGTGGTGTAATAGGACCTGACCGTGTCACTTTGCAGAGCATATTTTAACTCTTCGGTTTTGTCTATATCTAAATTAATCTATGCAGGGCAGATGGGCTATTCCATCCCGCCCTCGCTTGCGGGATGGTACTGTTTCTGTGTCAGGCAGCTTCGGATCTGGCTCATCAGGAGAGCGCAGGTTCTGGCGCGCTCCGCATACTTTATCCCGGTTTTCCCAAATATCGTCTACACTTTAGAATAGCTGACGGGCGGAGAAAAAGGCCCTCTATGGCAATGTATCACGCGGCCCAGCGGGATATGCGGGAGGCCTTGGCCTTCAAGACGGGGAGCACGGCTTCCGGCAGGGATAAGGAACAGGCGCGATAGCATCGGTGACGTAGCCATCACTTCTGTATAAAATGTCCAGAAGCGGCGGGGGTGGAGCCTAGCCCTGCTTGCCGGTAGTGCGTATCTGAAAATTTCTAGTCTTAGGGCAGTAATCGCAGATCATCCGAAGGAAGTCTGCCAAATACAGCCTTATATGTTTTGGTAAAATAGGAGTCATTGTTATAACCGCTTAAAGCAGCACTTTCACTGACGCTGTGATTTCCCTCCAGCAGCAGGTTTCTCGCATGCTGGCATTTGAGGAAATTTACATATTGAATAATGGTATTACCTGTCATTTTCTTAAATGAATGACACAGATAAAACTTACTGTAACCGGTGTCAGCGCACAATTCATCGATGGTAATGCGTTCAAGAAAATGCTCACGCAGATACGAAATTATCTTTTTTACTGCCTGTACCTGCTGATTGTCCGAAGATTTCCGTTCGGTCGTATTATCAAGATACTCCCGCATTAAAAGGAGGACAATAGAAATGATTTCTATCTGTACAGCCTGTTTGTAATAAGCATCCTTTCGTTCCATTTCCGCGATAATTCGTCTGATGGATGCTTCCATTCGGGCATCCTTTATCTTTTTTTAAAAACAAACAGATGTGGCTCAAGCCCCAGGGGGCTGTATAGTGCGCTCCCCAAATCAAGGGAATACATGCGGCATTCGGATTCCGTAAAACCATCGTGAATATCTCCGGAATTGACAATCGCAATGTCTCCCTCTTCCACGAAAATGCGGTCGCTGCCAGAAATTACCCAGCCCTGCCCGTACTCACAGTAGACGACCTCAATACAGTCGTGCCAGTGGAGATACGTATCGTCAGGATGACTGGCAGAGAGTACCCTGCATCCAAAAATAAGCGGAAAATCCGCATCAAGATTATTGTGTAATTCATACTTCATTTGTTATCGCACATCCTCCTGCAGAGCAATATCGTGTTATATTGTGGCAATATCATTTCTTTTTATTCCATAATTTCTAGTATATAATGGTATTGAATTATTTGTCAAATGATATTAGCACGGACAATATAAGAGCAATATAAGAGTGGTTTTTTGTAGCGGAATTTCCCTGTTGCTGAAGTGCAGCCGGGAAGCGTCAGAGTTCATTATCAGGAGTAAACACATATGCTGCAGGAGAAGGATAAGGCTTTTTACAGCAGAGCGGCCAATATAGCATTGCCCATTCTGGCCCAGGGGCTGTTAACCTATTTAGTGGGTTTTATTGACAATATCATGGTGGGACAGATTGGAACGGAGGCCATGTCGGGAGTGGCTATCGGGAACCAACTGCATTTTGTCTACGCCACCTGCCTTTTAGGGATTGTCGCTGGAGGGAGCGTGTTTGGCGCACAATTTTATGGCAGTAGGGATCGGAATGGTTTTAGAGAGTCGTTTCGGTTTCGTTTCCTTGTCTGTCTGGCTTTATCCGTCATTGCGTTTTTTATCCTGCTTGTGTTTGGAAAAAGATTTATTTCCCTTTTTTTATATACAAGAGGGGATGGAACGGACGCGGCCATGACCCTGCTGTACGGAAAGCAGTATTTGACTATTTTGTTGTTCGGTATGGCTCCTTATGCGCTGACGCAGGTATACGCAAGCGCCATGAAGGATATGGGTAAAACGCTGATACCTATGATTGCCAGTATCGCCGCAATTTTGTCCAATACCGCCCTGAATTATCTGCTGATTTTCGGTACGTTTGGCTTTCCCAGGTTAGGAGTAAAGGGTGCGGCGATTGCCACGGTCATATCCAGACTGATAGAGCTTTTCATTATCCTGTTTGCAGTATACAAGCCGGAAAGCGCTTTTGGGGCCTTACACCGCGCATTTGGAAAGCACAGGAAGAAAACTGCATTAAGCAGACGGATTTTAGTTAAGGGCCTGCCGCTTATGGTCAATGAATTTTTTTGGTCAATCGGAACGGTCATTATGCTGCAATGCTACTCTTTCAGGGGGATTCAGGTGGTGGCGGGATTAAACATCGCTACGTCCATGTATAACATCTTTACGGTAGTATATCAGTCTGTGGGCGGTACGGTGGCAATTATGATGGGACAGTTAATTGGCGCAGGCAAAATGCAAGAGGCAAAAGAAGCGAATAAGAAATTGTTTTCCATTGCTGTCCGGTTGAGCGTTATCTGCGGGATTGCGTTGTTTGCTGCCGCCCCCTTTATTCCACGGCTATATGCCACCACCCCGGCAGTAAAAGACCTTGCGGCACAGCTTATGCGCATTTTGGCATTGTGCCTGCCGATCTCCTGTTTTACTCATGTTGCCTTTTTTACAATACGTGCAGGAGGAAAAACGATTGTCACGTTTTTGTATGATAGTTTAAATCTTTGGATTATCAATATCCCGTTGGCCTTCTGCCTGACAAGATATACGGATATGCCCATTGTGCCTGTTTATTTTATATGTCAAATGGCAGAGATCGTGAAGCTCATTGCCGGATATATTCTGGTGAAAAAGGGTGTGTGGCTGAATAATATTGTCCGGGAAAATCAGTAAGACAATAGGAAAGCATAGGAAGATGGCACCCTATTTTGAAAATAAATTGTGGGATTACAAAGATGGAGGTCTAAAAAGATGGTTCTAAAAATTATATTGATATTATTATTTATTGTTATATTTTTAGGTATGATTTTATTTATATCTAAAATTTATCAGTTGAAAAAGTTAGGAAAAATGACCTCTAGTGATGTAATAGATTATGTAACAAAAGATGATGATGAAATTAAAATATCTGTTGCAATAATTAAAGATGGCGAGGTAACGTATCAAGTTTATGGGAAGAATGGAAAAACACTTGATGATACAAAGTATGATTATGAGATTGGCTCAATAAGTAAAACTTTTGTAGGTTTGATGCTTTCAAAAGCCATAGAAGATAACAAAATAAACTTAAATTCATCTATTAGTGAATATTTGGCCCTTGATAAAGACAAGTATTATCCAACAATAGAGCGATTGATAACTCATACCTCTGGTTATAAAAGCCATTATTTTAATAAACAAAGGGTAAGTAATTATTTCCGCCAAAATAATGATTTCTATGGTATTCATAAAAACGATATTCTGAATAAGGTTAAAAATATAGTGCTTGAAGATAAGGATTATAAATTCAAATATTCAAATTTCGGAATAGCTGTAATAGGGCTGGTTTTAGAACAGGTTTACGATGAAGATTTCGTTACTCTTATGAATGACTTTATTGAAAATGATTTAAACCTCAAGAATACGAAAGTTGCATTAAGCACAGGGAATTTAAGTGGTTATTGGAATTGGAAAGAAGATGATGGCTACATTCCGGCAGGAGCAATTATTTCTAACATTGAAGATATGATACAATACCTTAAATACTATATGAATTGCGAAGATAACTATATTAGTAACACTTATGCCGAACTAAAATCAATAAATGCCAACAATTCTATTTATGAAAAAATGAATATTAGAATGGATAAAGTTGGAATGACGTGGTTGATAGACGAAAAAAATAATATTATTTGGCACAATGGTGGTACAAGTAATTTTAATAGTTATTTCGCGTTTAACAAAAGTAAAAAAATTGGTGTTGTTGTTCTTGGGAATACTTCTCCTATTAAGAAAGTGCCTATGACAGTCATTGGTGTAGATTTAATGAATGAATTAAAATCTACTTCATAGAAAAATAAAAATTTGCAAAGGTGGTGTATTATGAAAAATATTTTAATTCATGGGTTAGGTCAAAATCATAAAAGTTGGGATGAAACCATCAAATATTTAGAGATAGTTAATATAGATGTTCTTTGTCCTGCACTCTTTAAAATATCAAGTAGCGATAGCAGTGATTATCAAAACATATTTGCTGCTTTCTCTGATTTTTGCAACAATCAGGAAGGAAAACTGAATTTATGTGGGCTTTCATTAGGTGGAATACTGGCATTGGATTATGTGAAAAAGTATCCAGAAAAGGTAAACTCTATTATTATCATTGGAACACCTTATGATATTCCAAAAGCCCTTTTCAAAATACAAAGTATGATATTTCACTTTATGCCAAATTCACAATTTGATGATATGGGCTGTTCAAAAAAAGATTTTATTACTTTAGTAAACTCAATGAGCGATCATAACATAAAGGATGGTTTGGATAAAATTAATTGCCAGAGCCTAATATTGTGTGGAAGTAAAGATAAAGCGAATATGAAAAGTGCTGAACAAATTAGCAATAGTATAAGAAAAAGTGAATTTAAAATAGTCAAAGATTCTTCCCATGAGGTTAATGTTGATAACCCAAAGGAACTTGCACACATAATTTATGATTTTTGGAAGGGATTTCGGTAGCACAAATTCCACTTATTTGTTTAATTACATCAATCTTTTATGACGGCGATACGCCGTGCGGTTTTATTTATATGGCTGCTAAAGATGATTTAGCCTTTATTATGTTTTTTGCAGTCGACAAGAATATTCGTTCAAAAGGGTATGGGAGTGAAATTTTAAGCAAAGTCCAGTCCTTATATCCAGATAATAAAATTATTGTATCCATTGACATATGTGATATGGATGCTGAAAACATCGATGATAGGATCAGAAGAAAACATTTTTCTACGTTTTTAAGGAAGTGCAGCAACGGTGCCATGAAACTTAAGATATGGAAAGGATAACTTTCCGTTTATCAGGTTGTGAAAGCGGGCTTTGGAGGTTTAGCAATGAAGAAACTATATAATATTTTGAAAATAGTATTGTTGTGCTTCATCGGAGTTTTTATAGGGAGCAGTATTTATCAGTACCATGATTACAAAACACACCCTGATATATACGTGTCGCAATCCGCTCCGTGGTATGTGAGTATTGAGATTCGGGGAATACTTACAGCCATTATTGTTATGGCTATTCTTATAACAATGTGGATTATAAAAAAGAAAATTAAGTGAATTAATTCTAGCTTATAAATTAGAGCTGCTTCTGGACATTTTGTACAGAAGTGACAGGGGCAGCAATCGGAAAGGAGGACTAAACTATGAAGTGGAAAAAGGAATCTCTTGTTTCATCAATGCTATTTGCGATAGGTGCGGTAATTTGGATCATTACTATTCCCCAAACCTACAACCATAAGGGAATCTTTGATATTTTGCTAGTGCTGCATTGTTGCTGTGCATTATTGTTTAGTGCGGCGGCTATCGCTTTTTTTATTAAGTATAGATGTAGCAAGCGGAATAAGGACGATAAATAACTTTTAGTGTCCAGAGGTGGCGATTGGCTGATAGGAGTAAAGACGAATTAATTAAAATCACAAGAGAATACACTGCAAATATTATATCGGCGGCAGAGCAGTATATCAAAATATTTAGAGAATACCTTAACAACACCATAACAGAGGAACAACTTATAGATAGCGTTGCTCCTCTAAATATTGAAATTTAAAATGGCTTTCGGACGGGCGGGTGACCTTATAGCGAAAACACCCACTTCGGCGGAGACTGGAATATTCCTTTTGTGCCGATAGTGATTATCCTGTTGCTGGTTTCTGTGTCCTGTATTTTAGCTGTTTATGTATCAGCGAAGCGGATTCGCAATATGCCGATTACCGCAACAATTAACGGGCTATAATATTTTCCTTTTAATTAAGACGGCTAAGAGAAATCAAGGCCGTCTTATTTTTTGAGTTTTTCCAACAAAATTGTAATCTTACAGTAAGGTTGGCGTGCTATCCATTCCACATCAAAACAATAATGTATTATTGCTCACGGGAATGATAGTGGCATTTTTTGGTATCTTTGGCTGTAATCCGGCTTCTTATGCGCTTTATCAAAAAACACAACTTTAAAATCTTCGGCTGGTATCGAATTGGCCTTGCTGTGGTTGCAGCGGCTTACTTCGGTTTTGCCGCATTGATACGAATACCGACGAAGGCCGGAGTTTAAGAACAGAAAGAAAGGCTGCGCGCCTATGCCGAGCAACAGCATTATGTGGTTATTCTTTCCACCTCCAGAGCGAATAGAAACCATTCACAGAGAAATCAACATATTCCTTATGATCTGCTTGTATAAATTCAATTGTTGAACCCAATCGGCCTTCTTCGTTTTCAGAGTAACCACGCATTTCCATATATTCAATCAGTAAATTACTAGAAGAAGTTGGTTTAGCAATAATTACCTTAGGATAATCTTGTATTTCTGCATATTCGGTATCGGTAAATTGTATTTGATATAGTCCACTTATTACTGAAAATAAATTTGTCACACCAAATTTACTCATAGTTAAAAATATTGATATTCCTACCAATACGATTAAAGTAGATAATATCAATACCACTATTTTAGCCCTTTTTTTCATATGATTACTTCCTCATAAAGTATAAATAGACCGTACTACCCTTAATCCATCTAAGGTGACCAACAAAATTATTATATACTATCGCCTTGTCCTGTCAAGGTGGCTAAGTGAAGCAGACGGAGATTTTGCCGTATTTTTGTGGCGTACAAAAAATAAAGAAATAGCGGTTGTAACCGTTATGGGAAGGACTGAAGGAGTGTCTATGGAACTAAAGGTTCCTTTCTATCAGAGGACTGCTGAAAACAGCCACATCACCCACCTACATTCCATTTTGTTTTCTCTATTGACATCATATTCCTACTATGCTACTATGAAGATACATACAGAATGTATGAATATTAAGAGAGGAGGTACTACTAAAAATGGCTGGCAATAAATATCCTGAAATAACAGAAAAAACTATATTGGATACAGCTAAAAAATTGTTTCTTGAAAAGGGCTATGAGCATGTGACATTACAAGATATTGCAGATGCCTGTGGTTTGACAAGGGGGGCAATCTATCATCATTTCAAGGGAAAAGTAGAAATGATAGATGCCGTTACTGATTACATGTTTAACGCAGCTACTTTCTATCAAGATATTAAAGTAGACGCATCGCTGAATGGCTTAGAAAAACTACGACGCTTATTCGTTGCTTCTATGACCGACGATGAACATATAAAGATGTACGCCATGCTCTCACAAACATTTTATAAGAGCCCTAAGTTAGTATCAGCATATTTACTTGACTGTCAAAATTCAGTTATCCCTATAACACAGGAATATATTGAGGAAGGCATAGCCGATGGTTCCATTAAGGGCGACAGTTCTGAATATCTGGCAGAAATTGTGATGGTTTTTACAAATCTCTGGTTAAGCCCGCTGGTGTTCAAAACGACGAAAGAGAAGCTGTTGCTTAGAGTAAAGTACACTAAGATCATGTTGGAGAGCATCGGACTTCCTCTTATAAATGACGAAGTTATTTTGGCTATCGAAAAAATGTGCAAAGTCCTCTATCAAGAATAGATTGGTTAAAAAAATAAATTGTCTGAAAGGCAATTTATTTTTACCCAAAATCATACATTCTGTATGTATGATAGCTTGAAAGGGGCTGCAAGAAAGAGGCGTGTTATGGCTCAAACGAAATCCAGAAGCTACCGTAGAAAAAATACTTGATGTATTCCAACGACTGTTTATGAAAAGGGGGTTTGACAATACAACCATTCAAGACATCGTAAATGAGATGGACGGCTTAACAAAAGGAGCGATTTATCATCACTTTAAGTCCAAGGAAGAAATCATGGAAGTTACTTGATGATGAAATCAGGAATATGGTAGATCACTACTTTAAGCAACTCACAGCAACAGAGTAGCGTTAAATTTCCATCATTCAATCGGTGTTAAATAGGCGATAAGCCTTTTTATATTAGTCACTTTCATACCAACAAAATATATCAAAGGAGGCCATTATCATGACAGAAGAAAGATTTGAGCAAGTTATTGAAAACGCAATCGAGGGTGCCGCTGACAAGTTTGACCACTCCATCAATCGCGCATGGAAACATCGGCCAGTCCGCATTATCGGAAAAAGTATTGCCTGCTTATCGGGGGTGGGCTTGCTTGCCGCATCACTGCCTTTATTTGAAAAGGGGCAGAACACCGCCGCGAAGGTCTGCTTAATTAGCGGAGGAATTGTGATAGCGTGCAACGCTATTGAACTTTTCATTTTTAGAAGGAAATAAATATATGGAAAACCGCATTGAAAAGGATAATTTTCCATTTGTAATAGCAGGCTCAGCTGTCCTTTTATTTGGAAAGTCAATCCTTAAAGTCGGTTTTATCCTGCTGTATAAAACCGTCAAATTTCTAATTAAAGGCATCTTCATCTATTAACCCATATCGGCCTGTCATTGAACATACAGCAGCAAAACAATGGCAGGCCGATGCTTATAAATGAAACGCATAGGAGAATTTCATGTACGAGAAGCTTTTTAACAAAAATTTTACAATGGTTGTCATTGGCCAGATTATTTCCTTATTCGGAAATGTAATCTTGCGGTTTGCCCTCTCACTGTATATCTTGGATGCCACAGGGTCGGCAACAATATTCGGTTCCATCATGGCTGTGTCCATGCTCCCTACCATAATTTTGTCGCCGTTTGGCGGAATGTTGGCGGATCGAGTCAATCGTCGAAATATCATGGTCGCGTTGGATTTTACCACAGCAGCAATCGTCTTTGTATTTGGTCTTGTCCTGAATGAAAATTCGGCTGTACCCGCTATCGCGGTTGTGCTGATTTTGCTTTCACTTATACAGGCGTTTTACCAGCCATCGGTACAATCCAGCGTTCCACTGCTCCAAAAAGAGAACCATTTAATTCAGGCAAATTCTGTTGTAAATCAGGTTATGGCTTTTTCAAATTTGCTTGGCCCGGTATTGGGCGGTATTCTGTATGGTATGTTTGGTGTAGGGCCTATCATTGTTATCAGCGGTATCAGCTTTTTCCTATCTGCTGTTTTGGAAATTTTTATACATATTCCTTTTACGCCGCCAACGGAAAAAGGAAATATCTTTCATATTGTCAAAAGTGATTTTAAGGACAGCATGAGGTTCATGATATGGAAACGTTCAGACATTCTCAAGGCACTTCTATTTACTGGTGCTATCTCTTTTTTCGTTGCCGCTGTTGCCATTGTCGGAAAGCCGTACCTTATCCGTATCACGTTAGGGCTAAGTGCAGAGCATTATGGAATTACTGAAGGGTGCTTAGGTGCCGCAGGAATATTGGGCGGTATTGCGGCTGGAGTGATTGGTACCAAACTAAAGACAAAAAAACTGTACTATCTCATGGTTTTGATGGGGATTTTCTTAGTACCTGTAGGCTTGGCCTTTATGTTTAATGCACCTACTTTTGCTTCTTACTTACTTATTACAATCGTTTTTTCAGCGAACCAGTTACTTTACTGTATGTTCTCCGTGCTTATACTGTCTGTCATACAGCAGAAAACGCCGAACCATCTTTTGGGAAAAATAATGGCCTATGTAAGTACCGTTGTTATGTGCAGTCAACCGCTTGGTCAAGCCCTATATGGCGTGTTATTTGACAGTTTCACAAGCAATGTTTATGTGCTGCTAATTGCAACAGCAGTTCTGATCGCTGCAATAGGGCTGTTGGCCAAAAAACCCTTTTATAGCTTGGATAGTAAATAAATCAAATAACATCATAACAAATTGCCGGACGACGGTAAAAGAAAAAAGTCGTAGTTCTTTAATCTCTAATGGAGAGCGACGATAATAACAGTCTGCGAACAGCGGTATATGGGAGTATACCACTGTACTTATATGCATTGTTTTCAATAACCTAATCGTTAAAAAAGGCTTTCCCCATTATCGGATAGGTGCGGCCACAAGGATGAACTATATTATAATAAATAAACTTCATTTTGGTTCTCTCTGCGCCTGGCTGGTTTGCTATAAGCTGGGCGCTTTTGGGGTTTTCTGTCGTCTGGGGCACATGAAGCGCTGATGGCCCAAAAAGGACAGGATGCAGAGATGTTTGAGACGCAGAGGGAGTGGTATCAATGAGTGCGGGAAAGAAAAAGTACAATCGAAATCAGCCGGAAGGTATCCGGGCAATCACCATGTTCTGTATGATTGTATTTGTCTGCATGAGTTTTTATGAGGTTTATTTTTTTGTCAATCGGAGTATATCTATTCCGGCTGAAACCTATGCTGATCGTTACGCTGATTCTTGCATTCATCCCGGCCATGGCGGCGCAGGTCATTAATGTAAGAGTGTTCACCATTGCTTCAGCTTTTATTTTATTGTATGATGTACCCATAGATGTGGACACATAAAGAAGAAGGGTTCCCTAAAAATGGACACTATGTCCCATCCGGGCAAATTTTAATGTCAGTGAAGAGGAACTGGAAATATTTGATCGGAAGTTTCCTGAGAAGTCGAAACGAGAAGCGAGAGAAACGGATTTGACATAACCGGATGACTCCGGTGTTATAGCCTTCCTTTTGACGTAAAATCAATATATTAAACAGGAGAAAACAGAGAAAATGAATCAGAAGAATACAGTCGTATTAATCGTAGATGTACAGAATGCCCTCATGGAAGCACATCCTTTCCGTGAAGAAGAACTGACAGATAATCTGAAAGTCATTATCCATAACGCCAGACAGAGAGGCATGGAAGTGGTATATGTGCGCCATGACGGCGGTGAAGGGGACGAACTCGCCTTAGGGACACAGGGCTGGCAGATATTCGATGCTGCAGTCCCGCAGGAAGGAGAGCGTATCTTTGAAAAACGCTATAACAGCGCCTTTAAAGATACCGGGCTGGGGGAATATTTAAAGGAGAAGAAGATAACGGAAATTATTCTGGGAGGCCTGCAGACAGAATATTGTATCGATGCCACATGTAAGTCCGCTTTTGAACGGGGCTTTCACGTATGGATTCCTGCCCATACCACTTCGACCTTTGATAATGATTATTTTACGGCAGAGCAGCTTACGGAGTATTTTGAGAAAAAAATGTGGGATGGGAGATATGCGGATGTAAGGCCGGTGGAAGAAATAATTGAAAAAATGAAAAACTTCCCAATTTCTTAATAATTCCTTCAGGGAATTAAGAACTTATTTAATCTTTGATCACAGAATGAACACAATTGAAAGGTATGATATTAACAGATAGTTGATATACAACTCACTTAACTATCTCCCCCCTCATAAACAGCCTTCCGCCATTAAAAATGGTGGAAGGCTGCTTTATTTTACCAAAAAAGGCACTGCGGCTTTGCTGTCCTGAACAGTTCTCCGCAGGTTTTTGCCTAATAATTATCTTTATCTGTAAATTTGGCATAATATTTGGGATCAGCAAAAGCGAAGGTATCCCCTTCCTGCTTCAGAACCCATTTCTTGAGGGGTGTCTCTTGAAGCGGCACACAGACGATGCCGAGAATTGCCATGGCGATGATTCCTCCGAGAACATCCGTAGCTGTTACATTGGAAATCTGACTGCAAAGATAGACGCCGGTAGGAAGAAAAAGAACATAAGCCGTAAAGAATCCCGGGCAGTAAATGAATTTCTTACCGGCCTTGCGGTAACGTTTCAGAGAATAACAGCCAACCACAGTATGCGCCAGAACTTCGCCGAAGCTGAGAATGATGATACAGATGGCCACCATATTGGACATTCCGCCAATCTGGGCGGGAACAGCATAAATCAGCGGGATGACCGCGAGACCTATGTTTGTGATCATATCGGTAAAACGGCTCATGGGATAGCGGTCGAGATACCTGCTTCCGAAGTCCTTTGGCCCAAAGATAATATTATAGATATAATGCAGGCCTCCCGGGCATTTCCATTCTTCCAATACATGGAGCGGCATGATGACCGCCAGGAAAGCGCCGCCCTTTGCGCCGGGTGTCCAGCTGTTCCAGTTGAGTATGAGTAAAAAAGCAACGATTACGCCGAGAATGCCAAGGCAGACCAGCCATATGATGTCGCACCATTTATCCAGTTTTTTAACCATTATTTAATCCCCACTTTCTGTAGAATGGAAGGCTTGCTGTCATGATAGATTTCCAAAACCTTGTCTTTTTTATAGCCATACATTTCTTCCTCTGCAAAAGGATAATTGTTCTTTCTGTTTTTCATAAGGAATACCGGCGCAATGAAGCAGATAATCATGGCGGCAAACGCACCGGGAATTCCGATCCAGAGCTGTCCGGCCTTTTCCGGCAGACGGGTCACCACATACCATATGTAATAAATGGCAACAGGGGCCTGCAGAAATAAAGTAGAGCCGAGGCCCGGATTATAAATGTCTTTCAGTGAAAAATTGATCAGCAGCGCATGGGCGCCGAGCTGCACCAGGACACAGAGCACCTGGGAAGCGCCAAGCCAGATGACGTCTGGAAAGCAAATCGCCAGGATATAGAAGGTGTAGCATAAAAATACATTGCAGATAAAACACTGCTGCGCATGAAAGGGATATTTATAAGGCGCTTCTTTTTCCCGAAAAGCAGCCATGTTGGTAATAGAGGGCATTCCGCCGGGGAAGGCATATTCCTCTGTCTGATGAACCAGCATTGCCATCCAGCTAAATATCAGGATTGTCTGTATGCGGGGCAGATTACTGCAGCCCCAAAGCCCCATGAAAAATGCGAGAAACACAAAAAGAATTCCTCCAATCAGATACCAGTATCTTCTCCAGAATTTCATGACATTCCCCTCACTTTTTATGAATGAATTGGCTGTAATATTTCGGATCCGCGAAAGCAAACATACCTTTTTCCTGCCTGATAACCCATTTTTTCAGCGGAGTTTCGGACAGAGGGATGCAGATGAGCATCATAACGACTAACAGAATCACGCACCACAGCCAGTCCCTTCCGGTGATATTGTTCAGGCGGACAGCCAGATAAATGCCGCAGGGCAGGAACATCATGTAAGAAGTGGCAAATCCGGGATTGTAAATCGTCTTTTTGCCGTCCTTTTTATACCAATGCAGAGTCATAAATCCGGCGCAGGTATGCGCAAGAACCTCGATGAAGCAGAACAGCATCATACAAAGTGTGACTGCATTGGAAAGAGAGGTTACGCAGGAAAGAAGCAGATAAACAAGGGGAATCCACTGTAAGCCGACGTTGGTAACCATATCCGTCAGCCTGCTCATAGGATAGCGGCTCAAATCCTGTCTGTTCTTTTCTTTTGGGCCAAGCAGCGTGTTATAAAAATGATGCAGGCCGCCGGGAAATTTCCATTCCTCCAGCACATGAAAGGGCATGATAACAGCGGCAAACACTGCACCCTGAGCGCCGAGCGGCATGTTATCCCAGAAGAGGGCTGCACAGACAGCCGTGATGACTCCGGTTACGCAGATAAAGATAATCCAGTCGATGTCGCACCATTTGTCTAATTTCCTTACCATATTATTTTGCCTCCTTTGCAGCCTTTGCCGCTTTTCTTTCTTCCCAGAGCTTCATGACGTGCTCTTTGTTATAGCCGTAGAGCTCCCGGTCGTCAAAGGGATACTTGGAATTCTTGTCTTTCATAAAGAGGATTGGAACAATAAATGTCAGAAGCAGCATGGCAAGAGAACCGGGAATCCCCCACCATAGCTGGCCGGCTTTTTCCGGCATATAACGGACCACATACCAGATGTAATAAATGGCGACGGGAGTCTGCAGGAAAGCAGTGGATGCAAGACCCGGATTATATTTACTTTTAAGCCGCACATTCATGGCGATTCCATGTCCTGGCAGCTGCCAGACTCCGGCAAGCACCTGGGATGCGCCCATCCAGATCAGATTGGGAAACAGGATGGGAATGATATAGCTTAAATAGCAGAAAATCACATTGCTTAAGAAGCTCTGCCGTGCATTGAGAGGATACCGCTCAGGATGATCCACTTCCCCAAGCCCGGCCATGTTAGATATGATTGGAAAACCGCCGGGGAACGCATACTCCTCAAACTGATGCATAAGCATTCCCATCCAGCTGAATACCAGAATGATCTGAATTGTGCCCAGACGGTAACAGCCCCAGAGCCCCATGATGAATGCCAGCAGGACAAAAAGGATTCCTCCTATGTAATACCAGTTCTTTCTCCAGAAAGTCATGTTGAATACCTCCTACCAAATATAAAAATTTGACAAATTGCTTTAACTCCATTATGCTAAACACATAGGGCTTAAGTCAACAGACTGTTGATTTGGGATTGTGCTAAGACCAACAATCAGGAACCTGATTTTTGTAAAAGCAACATTTCGTTATATTTTGTTGAGGTATTGATATGGAAAATCAAAGAATCCGCCTGAGCAAGGCCATGCTGAAAGCAGGGCTGCTGACACTTTTGAAAGAAAAGCCTCTGAATCAGATTTCTATTTATGAACTCTGTGCAGCCTCTCAGATTAACCGCACTACATTTTATAAATACTATGGCAGTCAAACCGACCTGCTGAAGGAAATAGAAGCAGACTTTTTCGCGCAGCTGGATGAGGATTTGAAACCCATTATCGAACAGAACCCTGACGCGCTTATTTCCGTTTTGAACCATCTTCATGAACAGCGGGAGCTTTTCTGTACTCTTGTCAAAGTCATTCCCACACAGGACTTTGCGGAGCATCTGTTTACGATTCCAAGCATCGCCAGGATTTTCCGTAATATGGCGGATGCCGGCAATTATTCGGAAAGTGAAGCAAAGTACATCCGCAGGTTTGTTTTTCAGGGAACCTTCGCCGTCCTCTGTGATTGGCTGGGAAGTGAAAACCCGGAACCGGTGTCGGAAATCGCCGGGGTGTTAAGCTTGCTGAAAAGCAGACTCTAAACTTTTTTATCTGCACCCGTGCAGGACATCTCGGTTGAAAAAAGCATCCTTCTGTGCTATTCTTATGTAAGTATTACGCTTAAATAATCATTTTTTATTAAGAAAAGAGGAAATGATATGGCAGCATTAAAGACATTACTTGAGAATCTGGATGTTACGGTAGTGCGGGGAACAACGGAGCTGGATGTACCCGATGTTGTATACGATTCCAGAAAAATTACAAAGGGATGTTTGTTCATCTGTATAGAAGGCGCCAATTTTGACGGCCACAGCGCAGCGGCGCAGGCAGTGGAAAAAGGAGCCGCGGTTCTGGTAACACAAAAGGAAGTGGATATACCCGCAGATGCGCAGGTGACTGTACTGAAGGTGGAAAATACCCGGTATGCCATGGCTTTTATTTCCGCTGCATGGTTCGGGCATCCTGCCCGCCGGCTGAAGACTATCGGAATAACAGGAACCAAGGGAAAGACCACCTCTGCCTATCTGGTGAAATCCATTTTAGAGAATACCGGATTTAAGGTTGGCCTGGTGGGCACTATAGAAGTTATCATCGGAGATACTCATATTCATTCAGACAATACCACGCCGGAATCCTATGTCCTTCAGTCTTATATGGCCAGGATGGCGGAAGCCGGATGTGATGCGGTGGTAATGGAGGTTTCCTCCCAGGCGCTTATGCAGCATCGGAGCCAGGGCTTCGTATTTGATTACGGAATTTTTACCAATATAGAGCCGGATCATATAGGGCCCAATGAACACAGCAGCTTCGAGGAATATATGCACTGCAAGGGCATGCTTTTCAGGCAGTGCCGTGTCGGGATCGCCAACTGCGATGATGTACACTGGGAAAAGGTGATGGAAGGGCACACCTGCGAGCTGGAAACCTATGGTTTATCCCCTCAGGCCGATTTGCGTGCGGAAAACCTGCGCCTGACCAACCATAACGGCCATCTGGGAGTGGCATTCCGGGTGGGCGGGCTCATGGAGTTCGACGGTGAAATCGCTATGCCGGGCCGGTTCAGTGTCTATAATGCGCTGACGGCGATTGCCATCTGCCGTCACTTCGGCGTTACGGAGGATGCGATAAAGAAAGCGCTGAAGGAAGCTAAGGTAAAGGGCAGAATAGAAATGGTAAAAGTGTCGGATGAATTTACGCTTCTCATCGATTACGCGCATAATGCCATGGCTTTGGAAAGCCTTCTGACTACCCTGAAGGAGTACGATCACGGCCGGCTGGTGTGTGTATTCGGCTGCGGAGGCAACCGTTCCCGGCTTCGCCGCTATGAAATGGGTGAGGTGAGCGGCCGGCTGGCGGATTTGACTGTTATTACATCCGATAACCCGCGCTTTGAAGAGCCCCAGGCCATTATTGATGATATCAAAACAGGAATCAGTAAAACGGATGGGGAATATATCGAGATTTGTGACCGGAAGGAAGCCATTGCTTATGCTATTGACAACGGCAGGCCGGGAGACATCATCGTGCTTGCTGGCAAGGGGCATGAAGACTATCAGGAAATCAAAGGCGTCAAGCATCCTATGGACGAAAGGGAGCTTATTGCAGAGGTCCTGAGGGAACTCGGCAGATGACGGAACGCTTCCTGTTTTCGAGGAAAATATAAAAGAACATAAGAAAAAGAAGATGAGGTATACATGCAGGGCAGATTTGCAAATATTATAGTGGATATTTCCCACGAAAAGGTGGACCGCCCGTTTCAGTACCGGGTCCCGGAGGCCCTTTCGGGCATCCCGGAGCCCGGTATGCGGGTGAGGATTCCCTTTGGCAGCGGCAACAACCTGCGGACCGGCTATATTATAGAAATGACGGATGAACCGGAATTCGATGTGACCCGTCTGAAGGAAATCCATTCCATCATAGAGGAGGGCGTGCAGGTGGAAGGCCGTCTGATACGGCTGGCCTTCTGGATGAAGGAGCACTATGGCTCCACTATGATAAATGCGCTGAAGACCGTTCTGCCCGTAAAGCAGAAGCTGAAGCAGCAGGAGAAAAAAGAAATCTGCCTTCGGGTAAGCAGAGAGGAAGCCAGGGCGGAGATGCTGGAATGCGAACGAAAGCATCAGCGGGCCAAGGCCAGGGTTCTGCAGGAGCTGATAGAGGAGGAACGCCTTCCTCAGATGTTGGTGGCCAGGAAACTGAATATTTCCCCGGCCACTTTTCGAAGTCTGAGGGATGCCGGGCTGATTTCCATCAACAGCGTCCCTTATTACCGGAATCCGGTAAAGCTGGATGCGGACAGGGAAGAGGGGCATCGGCTCAGCAGGAACCAGCAGGATATTGTGGATACCGTGACTGCGGATTATGACAATGGGATCCGGCAGACCTATCTTCTGAGGGGAATTACGGGCAGCGGGAAAACGGAAGTATATATGGAACTGATTGCCCGGATCATTGAGCGGGGAAGGCAGGCCATCATGCTGATCCCGGAAATCGCGTTGACTTACCAGACGGTGCTGCGTTTTTATAAACGCTTCGGAGATCGGGTGTCCATATTGAATTCCACCCTTTCTCCCGGGGAAAAATATGATCAGTGTGAAAGAGCGAGGAAAGGGGAGATCGATGTTATCATAGGCCCCCGCTCGGCGCTGTTCACACCTTTTCCGGATATAGGAATCATCATTATAGATGAAGAGCATGAAAACAGCTATAAAAGTGAAACCATGCCGAAATACCATGCGAGGGAAACGGCGGAGGAGCTGGCAAGGCTCCATGGGGCCAGCGTCTTTTTAGGCTCCGCAACCCCTTCCCTGGACAGCTATTACCGGGCCAGGCAGGGACGCTACAGGCTGTTTACCCTGAATGAACGCCTTACTGGGGGTGAGCTTCCTGTGGTTTATGTGGAGGATCTGAGAAAGGAGCTCAAGGAAGGTAACCGTTCCATTTTTTCTGCTAGGCTTGGCGCTCTTCTGCAGGACAGGCTGGAAAGAGGAGAGCAGAGCATGCTTTTTCTCAACAGAAGAGGCTATGCGGGCTTCGTTTCCTGCCGGATGTGCGGGCATGTTATGAAATGTCCCCACTGCGACGTATCGTTATCCGAACACAAAAACGGCACGCTGGTGTGCCATTACTGCGGTTTCACACAGCCGGCCGTGAAGCTGTGCCCGGAATGCGGATCCAAATATATCCTGGGCTTCAGGGCAGGTACGGAACAGATTGAGGAGCAGCTCCATAAGCTGTATCCGGATAAAAAAGTGCTGCGTATGGACGCGGATACCACGAAGACAAAAGACAGCTATGAAAAGATTTTATCCGCATTTTCCGCGGGAGAAGCGGATATTCTGGTGGGCACCCAGATGATAGTCAAGGGACATGATTTTCCCAATGTGACGCTGATGGGAATCATGGCTGCGGATATGTCCCTGTCGGTGAACGATTACCGGGCGGGAGAACGTACCTTCCAGCTGCTTACACAGGCCGCGGGAAGGGCCGGAAGAGGAAAGAGGCCCGGAGAGGTGGTCATCCAGACCTACCAGCCCGAGCATTACAGCATCCTCCATGCGGCGGCCCAGGATTATGAGGGCTTTTATGAAGAGGAAATCCTTTACCGCCAGCTGCTTTCCTACCCGCCGGTATCCCATATCCTGGCGGTGCAGGTAACCTCCTTAACGGAGAAGGGCGGCGAAGAGCTGGCCGGAATTCTTAAGGCCCTGGCGGAAAAAACAGAAGAAGGCAGAGAGGAACACACGATCCTCATCGGCCCTGCTCCTGCCTTTATCGGCAGAATAAATGATATTTTCCGGTATGTCCTCTATATTAAAAATCCGGATTATGATATACTTATCCGGCTGAAAAACCGGATGGAACGTTTCCTGAAGGAACAGGAACGTAAAGATGAAAATGTACAGTTTGATTTTGATCCCATGTCCTCTTTTTAGTACGGTATTGTTTCGAAACTCAGACTAAGCAAGGATTCTCCAATCCTCTAAGGTGGTGAGAAGAATTGCCGCAAACAAATCAAACGGCAGTGGTGGGCGGAGAGAAATGGGTATCCTCCACTGCCATGAGGTCAAATACGTGCGAATGTAATATTCGGTCGCACTTCGACAATATACCGAGCGTGGATTGAAACAAAAGAAGAAAGGTGGAAGAAGAAAATGGCAATCAGAAATATCAGAATTATGGGGGATCCTATTCTGGAAAAGGTATGTAAGGAAGTAAAGGAAGTGACTCCCCGTATAAAGGAACTGATTGAAGATATGTTGGAAACCATGTATGATGCCAACGGCGTAGGTCTTGCGGCTCCCCAGGTAGGAGTCCTGAAAAGAATTGTGGTGATTGATGTGACGGGGGAGGACCCAATAGTCCTGATTAATCCCCGTATCCTGGAAACCAGCGGAGAGCAGACAGGGGGCGAAGGCTGCCTGAGCCTGCCCGGAAAAAGCGGAACGGTAACCCGTCCCCATTATGTGAAAGTAAAGGCTTATGACAGAGAGATGAAGCCTTTTGAAATAGAAGGAACGGAGCTGTTGGCCAGAGCCTTCTGCCATGAGATCGATCACCTGGACGGCCATATGTATGTGGAGAAGGTGGAAGGTGAGCTGACGGACGTGGAAGAAGTGGAAGAATAAGAAAGGCAGATGTATGAAAATAGTATTTATGGGAACTCCCGAATACGCGGTGGGAGCATTGGAAGCGCTCTGGAAAGCGGGGCATGACATAAGAGCGGTGGTAACACAGCCGGATAAGCCCAAGGGAAGAGGAAAAGAAGTGCAGATGAGCCCGGTAAAGCAGTTTGCCGTTTCGCATGATATTTCTGTTTTCCAGCCCGTGAGGATTAAGAAACCGGAAGCCGTGGAACAGCTGAAAACCTATGAAGCGGATGTTTTTGTTGTGGCGGCCTTTGGGCAGATCCTTTCTCAGGAAATCCTGGATATGCCAAGGTTTGGCTGTATCAATATCCATGCCTCCCTTCTGCCGAAATACCGGGGAGCAGCGCCGATTCAATGGGCGATTATCAACGGGGAAGAAAAGACTGGCGTTACTATCATGCAGATGGATGCAGGTGTGGATACCGGAGATATGCTTTTTAAATCAGAAGTAGCTATTGCGCCGGAGGATACCTATGCCAGCCTTCAGGATAAGCTTGCCAGAGCAGGAGCCGATTTGATTGTCCCGGCGCTTGCCGCTGTTGAAAAAGGGGAAGTGAAGCCGGAGCATCAGAATGCTTCAGATAGCAGCTACGTGGGAATGATTGACAAATCCATGGGACAGATTGATTTTGCCCGTCCTGCGGCGGAAACCGCGCGATTGATAAGAGGATTAAATCCGTGGCCCAGTGCGTATACTTCTTATAAAGGGAAAAAGCTGAAAATCTGGGAGGTTTCTCCCTGTGAGGAACAAACGGAGGGAGCACCCGGAACGGTGAAAAAGCTGGATAAGGAAGCAATTTACATCAATACCGGGGAAGGTGTACTGAAGGTGACGCAGCTGCAGCTGGAAGGCAAGAAGCGTATGCAGGTGAAAGATTTTCTGCTGGGCTGCAGAATGGAAAAAGGAGAAATGCTAGGATGTTAGGATACGGTTATTATTTTGACCCCACTTATTTTCTTGTAATTATCGGAGCTGTGCTTTCTATCTGGGCCAGTTCCAGGGTGAACAGCACCTATAATAAATATTCCCGTGTACGCAGCATGACCGGGATGACAGGCGCGGAAGCAGCCAGGATGATATTAAACTATAATGGACTAAGCGATGTTCGGGTGGAGCATGTGTCGGGCAGCCTTACCGACCATTATGATCCCAGGACCAAGGTGCTGCGCCTGTCGGATTCCACCTATGGCTCGGGAAGTGTGGCAGCTATCGGCGTTGCAGCTCATGAATGCGGCCATGCGGTACAGGATAAGGACGGTTATGTGCCCTTGAAAATAAGAGGCGCGCTGGTGCCTGTGGCCAATCTGGGTTCGGCGCTGGGGCTCCCCATAGTGATATTAGGCCTGATTTTCGGCCTGAGCTATACCTTTATACAAATCGGAATCTGGGTATTCGCCGCTGCCGTATTGTTTCAGATTGTGACGCTGCCCGTGGAATTCAATGCCTCCGGGCGCGCCCTGCAGATGCTTCAGAGCTACAGGATACTCACAGAGGAAGAGACCGGCTATTGCAGAAAGGTATTAAGCGCGGCGGCTCTCACCTATGTTGCGGCCGCAGCATCCTCTATTCTGCAGCTTCTTCGTCTGTACCTGCTGGCCGGCGGGAGAAGAAACCGCGACTAAAGCCTGTTTGGAAATCCGGCGGAAGCTGAAAGGATTGGAGTACGTATGAAGACGGAAAGCGGAATAAACACCAGAGCCCTTGTACTGGATATTTTATTGGAAATGGAAAAAGGGCAGGAGTATGGCAGCCTTCTTCTTAAGAATGTATTGGATAAATATGATTACCTGGAAAGCCGTGATAAGGCCTTTATCAAACGGCTGACCGAAGGCGTGACGGAGCGGAGGATTCAGCTGGATTATGTCCTGGGCCGTTTTTCCAAAACGCCGCCCGCCAAATGCAAGCCGCTCATCCGCAATCTGCTGAGAATGGGCGCATATCAAATCCTTTTTATGGACAATGTCCCCGATTCTGCGGCTTGCAATGAAGCGGTGAAGCTGGCGGAAAAGAGACATTTTCAGCAGCTGAAGGGCTTTGTGAACGGTGTGCTGCGCAGCCTGTCCCGGGAAAAAGAAAAGCTGGTGTGGCCCGATAAGGAAAAAGAACCGGTTCTCTGGCTGTCGGTCATGTACTCCATGCCGGAATGGATTGTGAAGATGTGGCTCGCGGATTACGGCCCGGAGACAACGGAAAAAATTCTGGCCGGGCTGCTTGAACCGCGTCCTGTAACCATAAGGCTGGCGGAGCGGCTTACGGAAGAGGAAAGGCAGGAGCTGCTTGCCAGGCTGGAAGAATGCGGAGCCAGTCCGGCGGCCCATCCCTACCTTACCTATGCGTATATGCTCCAAAAATCCGATGGGGTCGCTTCCCTTCCCGGCTTTTCCCGGGGAATGTTCGCCGTTCAGGATGTGAGCAGTATGCTGGTGACGGAATGTGCGCTTGACGCAGCACAGAAAACAGATTTCCTGCTGGATATCTGTGCGGCCCCCGGAGGCAAGGCGGTCCATGCCGCCGAGCGTCTGGCAGGAAGAGGCAGGGTGGAGGCCAGGGATATTTCGGAAAGCAAAACCGGCCTGATTCTGGAAAATGCCCGGCGGATGGGACTTTCCAATCTGGAAATCAAGGTATGGGACGCCACGGTGCCGGATGAGAAAATGAAAGGCGCTGCCGATGTGGTGCTTGCGGATCTTCCCTGCTCCGGGCTGGGGGTTATCGGCAGAAAGGCCGACATTAAATACCGGGTGACTCCGGAGAGCCTTCAGGAAGTGGCGGCACTGCAGCGGCGCATACTGACCAATGCCGCAGAGTATGTAAAACCCGGCGGAACGCTGGTTTACAGTACATGTACGATCAACAAAGAAGAAAATGAAAGACAGGCGGCCTGGTTTGCCGATAACTTTCCTTTTTCCCTGCGAAGCCTTGACGGCGGACTGCCTGAGGCATTGAAGGAAAAGGAGAGCAAAGCGGGGATGTGCCAGCTTCTGCCGGGAATTCATAAAACGGACGGTTTTTTTATAGCCGCCTTTGTACGAGAGGGATAACATGGGGACTGATATCAAATCCATGACGCTGGAAGAACTGAAAACGGAAATGGAGCGGATGGGGGAAAAGAGCTTCCGCGCCGCACAGCTGTATGACTGGATGCACTGCAAGCTGGCCTCCGGTTATGACGATATGACCAATATCCCTCTTTCCCTGCGTAAAAAGCTGGAGTCGGAATACCCTTACGTGAGCCTAACTCCTGTGGAGATCCAGGAATCCAGGCTGGACGGGACTAAAAAGTTTTTGTTTGCCCTCTCCGACGGCAATGTGGTGGAAAGCGTATGGATGAAGTATAAGCATGGCAATTCCGTGTGTATTTCTTCCCAGGTGGGCTGTAAGATGGGGTGCCGGTTCTGCGCCTCCACCCTGGACGGCTGGGAGCGGAATCTCTTGCCTTCGGAAATGCTGGATCAGATATATGCGATTACCAGGCTGACCGGAGAGAGGGTTTCCAATGTGGTGGTTATGGGAACCGGGGAGCCGATGGATAATTTTGAAAATCTGCTCACCTTTATCCATATACTCACGGAAGAGCATGGCCTCCATATCAGCCAGCGCAATATAACGGTTTCCACCTGCGGCATTGTTCCCAAAATGCGGGAGCTGGCAGATAAAGGGCTGACCATTACACTGGCGCTTTCCCTGCACGCCACGACGGATGAAAAGCGCAGGCAGCTGATGCCTGTGGCGAATACCTACCATATGGATGAATTGATGGAAGCCTGCGCATACTATTTTGAAAAAACAGGAAGAAGGATTACCTTTGAATACAGCCTGGTGGCCGGTGTGAACGATACGCCGGAGGATGCCGTACAGCTGTCTGCCCTGGCAGGCCCGCTGAACTGCCATGTGAACCTTATCCCTGTAAATCCCATAAAAGAGCGGAATTACAGGCAGTCCGGGCAGGAGGAAATCCTGGCTTTTAAAAATAAACTTGAAAAAAACAGAATAAATGTTACTATTAGAAGGGAAATGGGCAGAGATATTGACGGCGCCTGCGGGCAGCTGCGGCGGCGTCATCTTTCCGGCTGATTCTTAAACCGCCGGAAAAACTGAGTATATATAATAGAACGAGGACGAAACTCGTGAACAACAGATGAGAAGTTTGGATAATTAATTTTTTTCTGGTCAGTTTTCTTATGAACTTTGCAGTACAAAAAGCGGATGCTTAACAGGCATCTGTTTTTTTTATGCCCAATTTTCCTGCTGTGATACGTTGGTGTTTTCCATTTCGCAAAATCATGCATTATGCGAAAATAAAAGTAGGTTTTAAACTGACATTTATTAGTAATTATTAACTCGGCTATGCACCCTATTGTAAGGCAAGTATTGTATTTTGTCAATTAATGTGTAAAAAAAAATAGTAAAATGTCGTTTCTGGATAAAGAAGTAATATATTGCTGAAAAAAGATATTGTCACAAATATTCTTGACAATTGAAAGAGGTTATTTTTCGCAACACCTAAAGGGCATTTACACTTCGTAGGCAGTGCAGTTAATTTATGGGCCGTCAAATATTTCGTCAGGATAATGGAGGAGATTATGGCAAGAAAAGGAGAAAATATATATAAAAGAAAGGATGGCCGCTGGGAGGGTCGTTATCGTATGAATAACCCGGCTGACGGACGGAAACGATATTGTTCTGTTTATGGAAAAACCTATAAGGAAGTGAAGGAAAAACTTTTCATAAGGAAGAGAGAACACATTCTGGACAAAGGTGGATGCGGTTGTCTGCCTGATGGCATAACAATGGGGGAAGCGGTAAGGATGTGGCTTGAGGAACGCAGGTATCGCTGGAAAGAATCCACCTTTTCTACTTACCGTTCCATTATTGAAAAGCATATTCTCCCTGTAATAGGAAAATGGATGGTGGAAACATGGAACACCACATCATATCGGGAATACTTTAAAATTCTGCGTAAGAGAAAGGAAGGAAAAGAGCTTTCTGAGAACTATCTTCATCAAATCCAGATAATTCTAAGCCAAATCCTGCGGTTTCTGGATGGAAAATATCATTGCGGCGGACTGGAACAGCCCCATACTTATGCCGCAGTGAAACAAAGACCTGTTCATACTCCCTTGGGAACGGATATCCGGAAATTAGAAGAGTACCTGCAGAACGAAGCTGCAAAGGGGGATGTGACCTGCCTGGGAATTCTGTTAACCGGCTGCAGCGGGATACGGATTGGGGAATTGTGCGCCCTGAAATGGGAGGATATTCATTTTGATACAGGAACTATGCATATAGGGAAGACTTTGCAGAGAATCCGCACGTTTCAGGATAATGGTGAAGAAACAGGCGGTTCTCATGCAACCGGTACGAAAATAACGATTACTTCGCCAAAATCCAGCCATTCAGACAGGGAAATCCCCATACCGGATTTCCTGTTGGAACTTTTACAAAGAAAAAGGAACCAGAAAGGTTATCTTATATCGGGAAAGAAAAAAGAGTATACCGAACCAAGGACCCTGCAGTACCGTTTTCAGCGAATCCTGAAGACACTTGGAATTCCTTATTTCAATTTCCATATGCTTCGGCATATTTTTGCAACAAACTGTATTTCCCATGGATTTGACATGAAAACTTTGAGTGAACTGTTAGGACATTCAAATGTGGCCACCACTATGCGCATCTATGTCCATTCGGATATGGAACGGAAAAAAATGCTGATGGCCGATTATCGGATGACGGCTTAACCCGGGAAGGATATATCTTCGTACCTTTTCATTTCTAAGCCGTCAAAAAAATGGTCATGATTACTACAAATATATAGTGAACATCTGCTTTTTTTATGTCTTTTCGCTTAATGCATGATTTTGCGAAAACACGAAAAAATTGGTTTTAAACCGGTATGATTCTTTATTTATTATATACAATCTGTTACTTCGGTATGTAAGCCAAACAAAAGATGACATAAACATCCAAGTATAACTTACATTGTATAACAGATCGGGGAACTTCGGAAGGTGGAAAGAATGCAGAAGGACACATACGATAGAAAAGCTGTCGGAAATCGGATAAGAGAAAACCGCAGGCAATTGGGGATTACCATGAAGGAGGCAGCGGAAAAACTGGGAAAAGTACCAACCTATTATGCCGATATTGAACGGGGCAACTGCGGGATGTCGGTAGAAACCATGCTCGCCATATCCCATCTGTATCATATGTCTCTGGATTACCTGATATTTGGAAAAGAAGATACGAAAGACGAAAAGGAAATGGAAGCCAGTAGGATATATTCGGAGGAAACAGAATCCGTGTATCAGCTGTTGACCCATGTATCAAAAAAAGAACGGATATATGCTGCCAAGGTCCTGCGTACTTTTCTGATTGCCTGCAATGACATCGGGACAGAAGAAAGGGAACCGGAGGAAACAATATCAGCCGAGACAATAGGGAGGAAGGATTATGAGCGGATGGATTGACATCCACTCCCATGTGCTCCCACTGGTGGATGATGGGGCGGAAAGCGTTGAGATGGCGCTGCTCATGTTAAGGACGGCGGCGGAAGAGGGAATTGAAAAAATCATACTCACCCCTCATCAAAAAGCAGACCGAAGGTGTGTCACACCGGAGGGAATTCTGCATCGAATGAAAGAACTGCAGGAATTAGCCGTGAAAGAACACATTCCGGTGCGGTTATATCCGGGAAATGAAATCTTCTACCGCCATGGCCTGCCAGAACTGCTGGAACAGGGGAAAATACGAACCCTGGCGGATTCCCGGTATGCCCTTATAGAGTTTTTGCCTGGAGAAGATTATTCCTATATACGGGATGCGTTAGGGAGAGTGGCTTCCTTCGGATATTGGCCCATACTGGCCCATGTGGAACGCTATGCCAATGTGATAAACCGGATGGATAAGGCAGTGGGGCTGAAGGAAGATACCGGCTGCTATTTCCAGGTGAACGCCGCAAGTATAACGGGGGAATATGGGTTTACTGCCAAAAAAGTGACCCGGAAGCTCCTGCGGGAGGAACTGGTTGAATTTATAGCAACAGACGCCCACAGGAACGAAGGGAAACGGAGCCCTAAAATGAAGACCTGCGCGGAATGGGTGGAAAAGAAGATGGGACGGGAGCAGGCGGAAAAGATATTCCGCAGAAACCCGGAGGCCATACTGGCGGACCAGATGATTTGAAGCGGTCCTGCAGAGATTCTTTTGCCGGGAAAACCAGAACAGTTAGATGCCTTGAATAACGATAGAAAATCTATATAAGAGAAAATAAAGACAGACAGGAAAATGGAATGGAGAATACAAAAGGGATGGAAAAAGATACTGTGCAACAGACAGATGAGATAGAAATTGATTTATGGGAAATCTGCCTTGTACTGATACATAACCTGGCATTGATTATTTCGGTAGGCATCATGGCGGCGCTAGTCGCTTTTCTGGCAACCCAGCTCTTTGGCGTGCCCAAATATGAATCCACCACCAAGATTTATATCCTGAACAAGCAGGAAAACAATGCGGTGACCTATTCGGATATCCAGCTGGGAACCCAGCTGACAAAGGACTATGCGGAGCTGATCCAGAGCCGGTTTGTACTGGAAGAGGTGGTTCAGGGGATGGGGCTGGATCTCAGCTATGAAGAGATGAAGAAAAAAGTTTCGGTGACAACGCCCACAGACACCCGTATCCTGGCGATCACAGTTACCGATACAGACCCGGTGATGGCGATGCAGCTCGCCAATGCCATCCGGGAAGCCGCGGCGGTGCATATCATGAACGTGATGGATATCCAGGCGGTGAATGTGTCGGAAACTGCAAATATGCCTATGGAGAAGGCAGGGCCGAGTGTATTGAAGAACACGTTCATTGGCGGTGTGATCGGCGTGTTCCTGATGATCGCAATTGTGCTGGTGCGTTTCCTGATGGACGATACCGTGAAGACTCCGGAGGATGTGGAGAAATACCTGCGGCTTTCCACCCTGGCGGTGATCCCTTTGAATGAAGGGGAAACGGATGCGAAGAAGAAAAAGAAAAAAGTGAAGAGAAACTAGTATGGAGAGGCAGAAAAGAGTACCGGATGGTCGGTTGCTTTTCTGCTGTTATCATGTGCAGAAAGAAAGCGCACAGCTGTGAAACACTGGAAGAGAAGACGGCCGCGACGGCCCAATGAGAACGGCTATAAAGGGATAAAGGAGAACGGGAGAATATGCAGACAATAACATTTAGCGCCATAGAGAAACTGGATTTTCGGACAAAAGAAAGCTATAAAACCCTGCGGACCAACCTGGAATTTTCTGGAAAAGACAGGAGGGTGATATCCATAACCAGCAGTACGCCCAATGAAGGAAAGACAAGCGTTTCCTTCCAGTTGGCCATGTCCATAGCGGAAGGTGGGAAAAAGGTGATTCTGGTGGATGCGGATCTCCGGAAATCGGTGCTGAAGGGGCGCTATAAAAGTAACGCCGCCCGGTACGGGTTGTCCCACTACCTGAGTGGGCAGGCATCCATTTCCGACATATTCTGCAAAACTAACATCCCCAACTTTTATGTCATTTTCTCCGGCCCGGTGCCGCCGAACCCCAGTGAATTGCTTGGAAATGATGCCTTCGGGCTTTTGCTGGAATATCTGCGGAAGGAATATGATTATGTGATTGTGGATACACCGCCCCTTGGCAGCGTCATTGACGGCGCGGTGGCCGCCCGGTATTGCGACGGGACGCTCATCGTGATAGAGAGCGGAGCCATCAGCTACAAATTTGCCCAAAAGGTGACGGAACAGTTGGAGAAGGTGGACTGCCGGATCCTGGGAGTGATCCTGAACAAGGTGAATATGAGCGGGAAGGGCTATTATGGAGCTTATTATGGGAAGTATTACGGGAAATATTACGGGAAGTATTATGGGAACAATGAAGAAGGCGGGCTGCATGCGGCCGTGGTTCAGAAGGGGCTGAAGAGCGGAAAAGCAGCGAAAGGGGAAGAAAACACCCACTCACATGAGATTAAAAACGGTTCGGATCCGGTGAAAGAGAAAATCCCGGAAGAGAGCCAGATCCCGGAGGATGACATGATCCAATTGGATATAGATATGGTGGAACTGACGGAAGACACGGAACCGATAGAAGAACTGAGGTAAAGGGAGATGGGAAGATGGATATAAAAAAGATAGTATTCATAATCGGAGGAATAGATATCGTGCTCCTGGGGATAAGCCTGTTCCTGTATCTGGGAAAAGACAGGACGGCGCCAGTGATTACGTTCGCGGAGAACCTGGTGAGTTATGAGGAAGGGATGGACGAAGCCCTGCTGTTGGAAGGGGTAACGGCTATGGATGCAAAGGACGGCGATGTGAGCGGCAGCCTGTTGGTAGAAAAGATAGCGGGGACGACGGGGAAAGAAGTGATTGTGACGTATGTGGCGCGGGACAGCGCGAATAATGTAGGGAAGGCCTCTCGGGCATTCCCGGTGGCAGGAACATATAATGATGGGGATGTGCTCCCGGTTATGGGGGGAGTCATGGAAGGAGAAAGCGGGACTGAGGAAGGCAGCGTGACGGAATCGGAGACAGAGACGAAAACGGAGACAATGAGCGGGGAAGAAAGTAGCAGCGCGGAGGATGATGAGGGTAGGGACGAAGCGGATGCGGAATCGGATAGAAGGGAAGAGGCACGCCAGGAGGAACCGGCAGAGGAACCCGAACCGTCGGCGGGGCCGAACCCGGTGCTGGTGATGAGCGGGGATGTGGTGAGCACGAAGGTGGGGACACCTCCAAACTGGAGCCAGGTGATAGCGGCGATGTCGGATGATAAGGATGATTACAATACACTTTATAAGAATTTGAAACTGGATGGGCATGTGAAGCTGGATGAAGTGGGGGAGTATTCGGTTACGCTGTATACGGTGGATACGGATGGGAACCGGTCGGAGGTTAGGGATTTGGTTGTTAGGGTGGAAGAGTGAGAAGATAGGGCAGACCGCAATTAAAATAAGTGATGGTTGAGGATGTGGTTCCAGAAAGGGTAGGGATGAATAATGGTGGGGTATTTTCGATTTAAGGTGGTACATAGAAAAGTTTCTGACTGAAAAGAACTCGACATGATAGCTGTACTAAATGCGAAGGCTGCTTATGGAGATGTACAATTAATATTGTTCACAATAACGCCACTCCAGAACACATAAATTTTGGATTGTTGAGGTCATGGCGGAGAGATTTCTATGGTAGACGAAACGTAGGGTAGACATAGGATTATAGAGTTGTCATTGGTATTTGTTGAATTAATACAAAAGAAGATTGAATAGAGGATCGCAAAAAAAGGCTGAAACTTTTCTTGTAGGGTAGGGGTGGCAGAAGATGTGTACTGATATTGGCGATTAAGAAAATTAAAATTTTTTTTGATGTGTAAGGGAGCTTGAAGCTTTGTACAGCATTGAAAATCCGGTGATGAACCGATGGAGATAGGGAAAATGAAAACTTAATTTGTAGGGTAGAGGTGCTTCGAGATAATGAGAATTAAAAACTTATTTTGTTGGGTAGGCACGAACTAATAAGCCTAAGATGCGAAAGAGGGACACAGGAAGCTGCCTCTCACAGCCTGATTTCATTAGATAGATAACTCAATACAGTTTCAAAGCTATATACAGTAACATTTTATACAGTAATTAAGATGAAGAGCAGTGGTAGTCCCCACAGTCGATATGAGTGCTGTGGTTATACATGAGCATTGCTGTGATGAGCTTACCAGCTCGGAAGAGCCACACAATGTCTCCGAATACCACAAAAGAACATAAGGGGGAGAGCAGTTTAGTGGACAGTAAAAAGAGAATCCTGTTTGTCGTGGAAGCTATGGGCGGCGGTGTGTTCACCTACATAGTCGATTTGGCAAACGGGCTGGTTGACAAATACGATATGTATATTGCCTATGCCGTCCGGCCACAAACCCCATCAGGTTATAAGGATTATTTCGATAAGAAAATCCATCTGATTGAGGTGAAGAATTTCACCCGGTCGGTGGAGTCCTCAAAGGACATAAAGGCATTTTTGGAAATCAAGAGGATTGCAGATAAAGTCAAGCCGGATATCATCCACCTGCATTCTTCAAAAGCCGGTGCTTTAGGGAGATGGGCTTTCAATGGAAAGAAAACACCTCTTTTCTATACGCCACATGGTTATAGTTTCCTGATGAAGAACCACAGTGCAGTGAAGAGATTTACATATAAGATGATTGAGACTGTGAGTGGTGTGCGGTCTTGTACGACCATCAGCTGCAGCGAAGGTGAGCATCAGGAGACCCTGAAACTTACCAAGCGTGCTACTTATGTGGATAACGGCATCAATATGGAGCAGTTGGACAGCCTGCTTACTTCCATACAGTCAGACGAGAATCATCCCTTCACGGTGTTCACGCTGGGACGCATCTGCTACCAAAAGAACCCGATGCTGTTTAATGAAATAGCAAAAGCCTTGCCGGGGATTCACTTCCTCTGGATTGGGGATGGAGAATTAAGGGAGGAACTGACTTCGTCAAATATAGGAATTACAGGATGGCTGGACAGGAAAAATGCTCTGTCCAGATCAGTGTCGGCAGATGTATTCCTGCTGACTTCTTTGTGGGAGGGACTTCCCATCTCGTTACTGGAAGCTATGTATATGAAGAAACCCTGTGTGGTCAACGATGTCATCGGAAACCATGATGTCATCCACAGTGGGGTAAATGGTTATGTGTGTCAAAATGTATCCGAGTTTGTGGAGAGTATTGAGAACGCCCAGGGCGATAAGAGTGCTGGGCTGGTCGATGCAGCATATGAGGATATTTTGAATAAATATAATACAGTCATTATGGCTGAGAAATATTCCGCTATATATGATGAAGCCCTCGTGAGATTCGGGGGGGGGTATTACTATTTAGTATATATCCAGTCTGCAACATTCATCTCGCTAACTGTACACAGTTTACCCACTGCAAACATTCAAATAACACTGTGGTCTACGACCGCTGCTGTGCATGAGAAGGCGGTGGCGTAGATGAATAGAGAATATTATAGCAATGAGAAGCTGAATGGCAGTGAGAATCTGCATGGTAGTAACGACCTTCACATTGTATATGCCTCTGATGATGAGTTCGCCGAGATTCTTGGCGTATCCTTGACTTCACTATATGAGAATAACAAGGACATGGAGCAGATTCATGTGTATGCCCTCGACAGCAAGATATCGGAGGAGAACAAGAAAAAGCTGAGTTCTGTAAGTAGAACTTACGGAAGAAGCGACATCCAGTGGATACCTGCGAAAGATATTAGCGAAGAGCTGAACATGGATGTGGTTGTGGATCGTGGCTCCTTGAGCCAATACGCCAGACTATTTGTGTCCAGTGTCCTTCCGGCAGATTTGGAGCGAGTCCTGTATTTGGACTGTGATATTGTCATCAACCAATCTCTGGATGAACTCTGGAATCTGGACATGCACGGCAAAACGATAGCTGCTCTTAAAGATGCGTTCAGTAAGTGGTACAGAGCTAATATAGATTTGAAACCCACAGATATCATGTTCAACTCTGGGGTGATGCTGATTGACCTGAAACGCTGGAAAGAGCAGAAGATCGAGAAGCGGCTGATGAAGTTCATTGCTTCTAAGAATGGCAGGATTCAGCAGGGAGATCAGGGAGCATTAAATGCTGTGCTTTCTCATGATACATACTGCTTTGAGCCGAGGTTCAATTCCGTGACCATCTATTATGACTTCTCATATAAAGAGATGATGGTGTACCGGAAGCCGCCTGAGTTCTACACAGAAGCGCAGGTAAAAGAAGCTACGGAGAATCCGGTGATTATTCATTTCACCACGAGCTTTTTGAGCAGACGCCCTTGGATTGAAGGGTGTCTGCACAGGTACGTTGGAGAGTGGATGAAGTACAAGGATATGAGTCCTTGGACAGATGCTCCGCTGCGGAAGTACAAGAAAGCAACTGGAGTAAAGGGAATCGGTATTAAGCTGGCTGGGAAACTGCCAAGGAAACTGATGATTACGGTTACAGGTATAGCACAGGCGTATGGAAGACCTGTGATGAATAAGATAAAGAATTGAGGAGAGAGGTAAGAATGCAGAGACAAAGTGTCGCCCTTGTTACAAGTGGATATTTTCCTGTGCCAGCAACACTTGGTGGGGCGGTAGAGGCTCTGGATGAAAACCTTATTAATCAGAATGAAGTATCGGGGAGGCTCAATCTGGTTGTGTTTAGTAGTTACGATGTTAAAGCGAAAGAAGTGGCATCAAACTATAAAAATACTGAAGTAAAATTTGTCATTACGCCAGTTCTGGTGAAAGTCTGTGACAAGGTTATATATTTTGTTGCGAAGAACATACTCAAGAAGAAAAAAAGCCTGTCATACCGCTACATAGCGCAGAGATTATATTTCATAAGCAAAGTAGCGAAGACACTTAGAGATGAAGATTTTGATAAGGTTGTACTCGAAAATCATTCAACTCTTTTCATCACGCTGAAAAAGCACGACAATTACAAAAAGTACGCAAGCAAATATTATTATCATCTTCACAATATCGTGACTAATGATTATGGATGTAGGGAAATCATGCAGCATTGTGCTGGTGTAATTGGAGTCAGTGATTATATCAACAGTACCTTACGCTCATTCTTAGGAGACGGAGATAAATCAAATTACTTTGTTCTGAGAAATAAAATAGACAGAGACAAATTTGCAATCTCGCTTAGTTTTGATGAAAAGAGAGCATTAAGAGATAAGTATGGCATTAGCGATGACGAGAAGATCGTATTGTTCACTGGGCGGTTTAGCGAAGAAAAGGGAATACGAGAACTGTTGGATGCTTTCGGTAAAATAAAGGATGAAAATGTGAAGCTCCTTGTCGTTGGTGGTTACTATTTTGGAAGCGGTATGAGAAGCCCTTTTGAAGAAGAAATGAAAAGTAAGGCCGATAAAATGAAGGATAGGGTGGTGTTTACTGGGTTTGTTGAGTATTCTCAGATTCCAAAACTCTATGCTATTGCTGATGTTGTTGTAATCCCATCCATGTGGGATGATCCTGCGCCTCTTACTGTCATTGAATCGCTGACCGCAGGCAAGGCGCTCATTACGACTGATTCCGGTGGGATACCGGAGTATGCGACAGAAGAGTCCAGTATCATATTAAAACGGGACGAGTCATTGGTGGATAATCTTGCGTCATCCATCACAACTGTTATTAACGATAGCAGCAAAAGAAATCACATGGAAAAGGCTGCAGGAGAACTTACGAAGAACTGGACTATGGAAGCTTTCTATGAAGATCTTTGCTATCTGCTTAAAAAATAGAACTGAAACGTGTGAAACTGTAATAATATCTGAGGAGCATGGAGGTTCTGCTAATGGCATTGTCGATAGGGAGAAAGAATTGAAATGTTAGCATATTTTATAGTCATACCATTGATTATAGGCATGGGCTATTTAAGGGATCATTGCAGAAAAGAACAGAAACAAGCCGCTGATGTCATTTTGTTTCTGGCAATGTTTCTGTTTATGGGAATCAGATACGGCATTGGGCAGGATTACTTTTACACTTATGTTCCTGTTTTTAACACAATTCTCGAAACAGGTACTTATAGTGGGAGTGAAGTTGGATTCATATTCCTAAATAAATTATGCCAGATTTTTACTGATAATTATCAGTCTATATTTATTGTTACTTCGTTCATACTGGTTTTATTCGCATATAAGAGTATTCTTTATAACAATACTACGATTTTGATGTCTTTGTATATATTCTTGTGTGGCGGATTTTACTTGTATTCATTTAATGTGGTCAGACAGTGCATTGTAATAGCGACATTTGCTTACGCAATTTGGTATATAGAGGAAAGAAAATTCTGGAAGTACGCAGTGCTAATTTGTCTGGCAGCAACAATTCATATTACCGCTCTTGTTTACTTTCCACTTTATTTTATCGCAGATAGAAAGCTTGTTAGAAGGTTCAAACTAAGAACGTATATCATAATGATAGTTGCGTACCTGCTTCTGAGAAGGTATATTCCGGACATTTTGAATGTGTTGTTTGAAGGGACAAAATACGCTAACTATTTATCAGGATACTGGGCTGATACTTCAAAAGCCTTTAATGTATCTCAAATTCTGAATATTTTTGTGTTTGCTCTATATTGTTTCTTTGTTCCGGCAGAAACGAATGAGGTTGAGGCGGATAGAAAGGCAATAATGTATAAAAACATACATTTCATTGGCTTGCTGTTTACGTTTTTAACAGGTCTAGTACCATTGATTTTTAGAATGACGACGATGTTTTATTTGCTTCAGTTTCTCAGTGTTCCTTACCTGTATGAGAACTACATACCAAAGCGGTATAAGAATATTGCGTTATACATGATTATTGCTATTTACGGGGCGCTGTTCCTCAATACGGTCATTAGTAATGGAAACAATATCGTTCCCTATCAGACTTTTCTTTGTAAATGATAAAGCTGAATTTAGAAATGGAGAATTGAAGTGGACGAGCAAATTAGTGTTATTGTGCCAATATATGCAGTTGTAGAATATTTAGATGAATGTGTGGAATCCCTTCTTAGACAAAGCTATAAAAATTTGGAAATTATACTTGTGGACGATGGTTCTCCGGATAACTGCGGATTTATGTGTGATTCGTATGCGGCAGAATACTTACAAATTAAGGTAATACATAAAGAGAATGGAGGACTATCTGATGCGCGAAATGCTGGACTAAAGGCAAGTACAGCTGAATATGTGCTTTTTGTTGATTCGGATGATTTTTTAGAACCTACGATGATTGAAACATTATATGTAAACCTAATCAACTATAATGCAGATATTTCAGTGTGTGGTATTAACAAAGCTTATTCAGATGGGAGAAGGGTTCCAAACCAAGGTAAAGAAGATGTCGTACTCTTGGATAAATTCCAAGCAACAAAAAACTTATACACATTTGATAGTTATGGAGTGGGGGTATGGAATAAACTCTTTAAAAGGGAGTTATTGTTAATTGAGGGGTTTCCGGTTGGAAAGCTTTCCGAAGATTATTTTGTTATGTTTAAATACTTTATGGCGGCGCAAAACGTTGTATATGATTCAACCCCCCTTTACAATTACCGACAGCGAGAGCAGAGCATTACTAAAAAGAAGAGAACGAATATAGGAATGTACGAAGGAATAGAAAAGTACTATAAGTTCACTAGGGATGTGCCGGAATTAGAGGATTCTGGAACGCATGCAATTGTGTTTGGCAGCTTGGCGACATATAACAACATAATGAAAAACAAGGATTATACCGAACTTGTGCCTGACTTAAAAAAAACAATAAGTGAGAATTACAAGCAAGCAATGCGTTATGAAAGCTGCTCAAACAGAAAGCTGCAGTTATTCATATTCAAGTACTTTAGACCTTTTTATCCATTAGCATATAAAGTTTTTATGAGTAGGAGGCAGTGAAATGATATCTATAAAAGGGATATTGATGAAGTTTGTTCTTGGTTACAGATCAGATTCTGCTTCGTATGTTAATTATTTAAGAATGCAAGGCTTCGATATAGGAGACAATGTAACAATTAACTACCCTTGGAATTTTGAAATAGACAAGCAGGGACCTTGGATGATTAAAATTAGAAATAATGTGGTGTTTTCAAACCACATTACGATATTGCAACATGGATACGACTGGTGCGTTTTAAAACATCTATACGGAGATGTTTTGAAAAGTGCCGGAAAAGTTGTCATTGGCAGTAACGTATTTGTGGGTGCAAGAAGTGCCATATTGAAAGGTGTAACAATTGGTAACAACGTGATTATCGGGAGGGGGAAGTTCTTTAGTGACGAAGGATTGCGTAAAACCTAGCGTATATGCAGGAGTGCCGTGTGAAAAAATCAGCAGTATTGATGATTACTACAAAAAAAGGAAGGGCTTGCAACTCGACGAGGCCGAAGATATCTTTGATATGTACTATCAAAAGTATGGAAATATATCTGAAATTTTCTTTTTATTTGAAAATGCTCCTATTGAAGAATTAAACGAGGAGCATGTAAGGGTTCTAAAATTGGCTGATAGCTATCAGAAGAGTGTGGAAAGATATGAGAAGAGGGAAAGCCGGTTCTCTGATTATAGCGAATTTGTTGAGTATTGTTTAAAAGAGTGGACTAATTCATGGTGTTTTATGATTTTTATTTGTGCGGGAGGTGAGTGTTACGATGCGAGTAATTGTATTTTCGTGTTTTACCCCATACCATCTAATTAACTCAATATATTATGCGACGAGCCTCCAGCAAGCAAAAAACTTAAAAATGGTTTTAGTCTGGAATAATAAAAGTTCTCGGTCGATTAATCTTGATGTTTTCAAAAACTGTTTTGACACCACTATTGACATAAGTGGTTTTGACGAAACAAATATTCGCAGGAAAGTGGTTAATCAGTCTGTCTACATGGGAAGATTCTTTGGCTTATCTTCAATAGCGAAAGCCATTAATAAATACGATAGTGTTCGCCTTGTGTGCTTTAGCGATCAGGATTTTGTAACCCATCGATTGGTTGAGTATGTATCTGGCATGAACGACTCTGAGATAGTTTTGGTTGAAGAAGGTATGTCTACCTATTTAACCAACACAGAGTATCATTTTAGTGTTTTAAAAAGAATCTATTACAAAATTCTTGGCATCAGAACAGAAAAATTTATCGGAGCAAATATGCATATCAAAACCGTTATTGTAAAGCACCCGGAAGACATGCCGGTCGTCAAAACCCATGATAGGAAGATTATCCGACAGAATAATATTTTTGCTGACGATAATTGGGTGAAGAAATTTAATGGATTGATAGGTGGCATTGAAAATATAGTACAAATGCACAAAGGGAAAAAAATTATCCTGTGGATAGGGCAGCCATTGATAGAACTTGGAGTTCCAGATGAAAAGGAATTACAGTTTCTTGTTGAAATTAATAATAAGTTTGGAACTGAGTATTCGATAGTTATTAAAAAGCATCCAAGAGAGGCTGAGGATAAGTATAAATCAATATTAGGAGATAACATTTCTGAGGTTGATTTAGGAGATCTTTTCTGGATTCCCTTAGAGTTTTTGGGAACTGTACTTTGTCCCCAAATTATAGTCACTGCCTTTTCAACAGCGGCATTAAATCTTTTGGAGCTTGGTATAGATTCAAATGCATATTTTTGTTACAAGGCTTTTGGGCTGAATGTAGACTCGGAATTTTTTGATAAACATAAAGAAGATAATATTTGTGTAATTAATTCTATGGCTGAGATGGAACAGTGTCATAAGAAGGGTATCTCTAAAAGAATCTGCACAAATATGAATGCAGATATCGAGTATCTTGAAATATTTGGTTAAAGCTTCAAAGAGGCGTTTATATATTGCTTAATCCAATGGATTTATAGGGAGGAAACTATTATGTACAAGAAACCGTTTGTTATCGCTGAGGCGGGATGCAACCACATGGGACAGATGGAGGTTGCCAAGGATTTAATAGAAACAGCCGCACACTTTTGCAAGGCGGACTCAATCAAGTTCCAGAAGCGTTGCCCGAAGGAGTTGTTGACCCCGGAGCAGTACAATGCTCCCCATCCGAACCCCGCAAACTCTTATGGTGACACTTATGGTGCACATCGTGAGTTTTTGGAGTTCACTGTGGATCAACATGCACAGCTGAAAGAGTGGTGCGAGGAAGCTGGCATCATTTACTCTACATCAGTCTGGGATATGACCAGTGCAAAGGAAATTGCTTCTTTAAAGCCAGTGTTTATTAAGATTCCTTCAGCCTGCAACACTCACTATGAGATGCTACAGTGGCTGTGTGACAATTACGAGGGAGAGATTCAGCTTTCCTTCGGTATGACAAGCCATGAAGAAGAGGAACAGATTGTTCAGTTGTTTGAGAAGAATGACCGCGCTAAGGACCTCGTTCTTTTCAACTGCACTTCCGGTTATCCGGTTCCGTTTGAAGATGTGTGTCTGCTTGAAATCAATCGTATGCGTGAGGCTTATGAGGATCGTGTTAAGGCTATCGGATTCTCCGGCCATCATCTTGGCATCGCCGTTGATGTGGCTGCGTACACACTCGGAGCAGATGTGATTGAACGCCATTATACGCTTGACAGAACCTGGAAGGGCACCGATCATGCCGCATCTCTGGAACCGGATGGAATCCGTAAGCTGGTTCGTAATTTGAACGCAGTCCATGAAGCCCTTACATATAAGCCATCTGAGATTCTTCCGATTGAGCAGGTACAGAGGGACAAGCTGAAGTATCGGATGCACTAAACTGCCCTTTCTATGGTATTGCATTATTTGAAGGGAAATAGATAGATGAATAATAATTTAACGCTCTTTACTGCGTCTCCTGACATATCGGTTCGGGATGCATTGAAGATGATAGACGAAAATAAAAAAGGGTTTCTCATCATTGCAGACGATAATGATGCTGTTCTTGGAACCCTGACGGATGGAGACGTCCGTCGGGCTTTCCTGAAAGGCGCATCGGTTGATGACGGAATTGAGGGACTTTATACCAGAAACTCAAAGTTTCTCAAGCAGTCTGATGGTATCCCAAAAGCGACTGAAATGTTTAAGAGTGAGTCCATTAAGTTCCTGCCAATCGTAGATGAGGAAACCCGGCTACTGAACATAATAACAAAAAATCAGATGCATGCCCTGCTGTTGCAGGATATCCACGCTGATTTGGAATATGATTTTATGAGCCTTGATGAAGGAATTGTTGATTATGAGATTTTCCAGAGACCCTGGGGATTCTACAAGACCACTGTAATGAATGACTATTTCCAGTTTAAAATCATCAGTGTCAATCCAAAATCACAGCTCAGCCTACAGTCACACAACCACAGGGAGGAACATTGGATTGTCGCTCACGGTGTTGGCACTGTACAGATAGACCAGTCAATTATTGATGTCCACTGTGGTAGTTCGGTGTTCATTCCGAAAGGTGCAAAGCATCGTCTGACGAACAAAGGGGATAAGGAATCACTTATTGTCACAGAAGTTCAGATTGGTGATTACTTCGGTGAGGATGACATCATCAGATATGAAGATATCTATGGGAGGATGTAGAGAGTGAACGTAGCTTTTATTCCGGTGAGGGGCGGAAGCAAATCAATACCTCTGAAAAATATAAAACCTATCTGCGGTAAGCCGCTCGTTTACTGGACAGTGAAAGCATCCTGCCAGTGCAAGTATATAGATGTCGTATATATCGCCACGGACAGTGATAAGATCAAAGAAATCGTGGAAGCGTTTAAGTGTGGTGATGAAGCGGAAACCTTCTCCAAAGCACAAATCATCGGGAGAAGTGCGGAGTCGGCATCGGACACAGCTTCCACAGAATTTGTTATGATTGAGTTCGCGGTTAATTATGATTTTGACAACATCGTACTTGTCCAAGCAACATCTCCTATGTTGACAGCTGCTGATTTGGATGGCGGATTTGAATTATTCAATAGCGATGGAACGGATTCTGTCCTCTCTGTCGTTCGCCAGTATAGATTCCTGTGGGACAAGGATGAGAATGGAAATGTTACCTCAAGTAATTATGATGTTTTCCATCGCCCGCGCCGCCAGGAGTTTGATGGGTATCTGATGGAGAACGGAGCGTTTTATATCTCTTCAAAGGCTGACCTGATTAAGTATCAGAACCGTGTCTCTGGCAACATCAAAGCTTATGAGATGTGCGAAGACAGTGCTTTTGAGATTGACGAGCCAAGCGACTGGATCATCATTGAAGCGTTAATGCGGAAGAATGGACTGGTCAAAGAGAAGCAAACAGTTGAAGAGGAAGAAATTGCTGAAGAAAGGAAATCTATTCCTGAAATCAAGATGTTCCTGACTGACTGCGACGGTTGCCTGACCGATGGCGGGATGTACTACTCCGAGAATGGAGATGAGTTAAAGAAATTCAATACCAGGGATGGAATGGGGTTTGCCTTACTCCGTGCCAAGGGAATTATCACAGGCATTATTACATCGGAGTCTGTTGACCTTAACAGGAGACGTGCAGAAAAACTCAATTTGGATGTACTGGAAGCCGGCTGCAAGGACAAGGTGGCTGTGGTTAAGAGACTTTGTGAGCAGTACGGTATAGGATTAGATAATGTTGCTTATATCGGTGACGACATCAACGATATGGAAGTTATTAAAATGGTAGGGTATGGGTGCGCTCCTGCCGATTCAATTAACCCTCT
>OBWV01000370.1_pt1 | contig 46696 bp, 50 predicted proteins | sample 1495351 | NCBI WGS metagenome assembly OBWV01 (sample SAMEA2580122, study PRJEB22360) | human gut metagenome | biome: human gut; feature: human-associated habitat; material: faeces | place: Denmark | collected 2008/2010 | reverse complement strand
TGGTTTCGACGCTAACAAGCATAGCATGGACACTGAGTAGGTGTCTTTTTGCGTTATCCAAAAAGGGCCTACACGTTCAGTGTTGATTATTTCTCAACACCAGAAAGTGTAGACCCATTTTTATGCGGTAATTTTGAGCTGGTGGGATACTTTTGAAACCAAGCCTCAGACAACCTGACGCGTGTATGGGTCATTTGAAATGCCGCGGCTCAAAATTAACTTCGCCCATTCCTTTGCTGAAAACAGGCTGTGATCCTTGTAATTGCCACAACTCTTGATGTCAACACCAGGGACGTCATCCCAAGTAATGTCATTGGCAATGGCCTCTAAACTTGACTTCAAAGCCTTGGCCACTTCGGTTGTGCTGTGCTCACCCCAAGTAATCAAGTGGAAACCGGTGCGGCAGCCGAATGGTGAACAATCAATAACGCCGTCCATCCGATCGCGCAATAACGATGCCAGCAAGTGTTCAATCGTGTGCAAGCCAGCCGTATCAATGGCTGCTGTATTTGGTTGTACCAACCGCAAATCATAGTTTGAAATCACATCACCCTTTGCACCATGCTCTGTCGTAATCAACCGAACATAAGGTGCTTTAACAGCTGTGTGATCCAAGGTGAAACTTTCAACTTTTGCCATAATATAGAAATCTCCCTTTTAGTTTTGATGACACATTTATCATATAACACAACAGTGGTATCTGTTAAAAAAATCTGAGCGCGAGCAGTAGCGCTCAGAAGCCGAAACATAAGTGAAAAAACAATCTAAGCATCCGCCCAAACTCGCTTGGCAATTTTTTGAACCAGAGCCAGTTTCGCCCACTGGTCATCTTCAGTAACCTTGTTACCTTCTTCGGTTGAAGCAAAACCGCATTGAGTGGACAACGCCAGATTCGTCAGCGGTACGTACTCAGTCGCAGCGTTAATTCGCTTGATAACGGCATCCTCATCTTCCAATTCAGGAAACTTCGAAGTGATCAGGCCTAGAACAATGCGCTTATTAGTATCGCCGTGCCACAACTTTGTTAACGGTTCAAAAGACCCCGAACGCTGATTATCATACTCTAGGAATAAGCCGTCATACGGCAAATCACCGATGTAATCTGCCACATATTGATACCCGCCGGAAAACAGGAATGTCGACTGGAAATTGCCGCGACAGATATGCGACGTCACGGTCAAGTCTTCTGGCAGTTTCACCAAAACGGCCTTGATCACGCGGTGTGCCAATTTAGCGAGGTCAATAAACCGCTGATGCGCCTTGGGATCATTTTCAGTATCTTTTAGATTCTGAATCAAGTAGGCCCAGTTAGTATCGTCAATTTGAAGATAGCGGGCACCTAAATCATAGAAATGTTGAATCGTATCCACATAGGCTTGGACAACGTCAGCCAAATAATCATCAAATCTGTCATAATATTTTGCCCAGTTATCGCTGCGATGGTCACGAAAGAGCAATGCAGGACTCGGGATGGTCTGTTTGGGGAGAACCCCTTCTGGCACAATGCTCTGCAAATACTTAAAGGCGGCAAAAAATGGGTGATCAGGATTGAAGCTGACTTTCCCAGCAAGATGCACATTAGCTGCTGCGTTAATGCCGCCTTTGAAGTCGTGTTCATACTGCCAACTATCATCTTTTTCAAAACCGTTCAAGCCCCATAAAAAGTCTAGATGCCAATAACGGCGGGAGAACTCACCATCCGTCACAGCTTTGAAGCCAAGTTCAACTTGTCGTTTGACGATACGCTCAATGGCTGCGTGTTGAATGTTGAGTTCCTGATCTTGTTTAATTTCACCGATCGCAAGTTGTTGATGCGCCGCTTTTAAGCGTTCAGGCCGAAGCAAGCTGCCGACTAAATCGGCGCGGAAAGGAGCTTTTATTTGAACTTTTTCTGTCATGATGGTGGTCCTCCTTATTTTTCGTCGACAGACGCAGTGATGGCTTTTGCGGAAAGAATGTTGGGAGGGGGCGGTGCTTACGATGGCTTGGGAAGTGGGTTGGGGCTGGCTCGCGCTCACAAAAAAGTCGCCCCTTGACCATTTCTGATCAAGGGGCGACTTTGCGCGTTACCACCCTTATTCGCACTGGTTTTGATGCCAATGCCTCAACGGTACCAATTTTGATACCCGGCATGGTAACGGGTGCGCCCGTTTCAGTGGCGTGAACCGCTGAAAAGCAGTTTGGAGCTCATCTTCCCTGATTAACTGATCGCCTGCTTTCACTGTTCAGGCTCGCTTGTGATCTGCGCTTCAGGTACTCTTCTCCGCAAAGCAATCTGTCTGTCTAGGTTGGCATTATCATAACACCGCCAATCAAACTGTCAAGAATAACTTCTGTCATGTTCTGTTTCTGGTATGCTTTTGGTAGTTACTTTTTTGGAGGTGTCTCATGGGAACAACTTTTTATGCTTACAGCGTCTTAACTCGCCAAACTACTTGGCAAAGTACCTTCCGTTACATCATCATCATGGCAGGAGCTGTTGTGATTGTCGCCTATCTCATCTATTTTTTGCGCCACAAACACACAAACAAATATCGCGATCTATTAATTTTAGTTGCGTTGATTGAACTATTAACCATCGGCATTCAAATTCGTGATCTGCAAGCGAGCCGCACCGCAACCGCTGATTCACAGGCAGTCGCGACACTGTTGCGCAGTGTTGCCAAGCAAAAACAGGTGGGTGTGCAACAAGTCTATGCTAACAGCAACACGGTTCACACTGGCATGCTCGTCACCATCGGTAAGTCAACGAAAACCATGTTTACGGTGACGATCAATGCGGACAACAATAGCTACCAGCTAGATAAAACCACCTTGATTGTGCCTCAAGCAAACTTTGTGACCAAGTAGGAGGCTGTCATGCAACTTTTTAGAGATCCATATTTCATCACGGCAATGAAACTCTTACTAGGCTTCATTGTGTTCGTTGCCCAAATCAAGCTCACCGGCAAAGGTAACCTTGCCCCAGCAACGATTGTTGATCAAATGCAGAATTACGTCCTTGGCGGTATTATCGGCGGGGTGATTTACAATACTGATATCGGCTTGCTCCAATTTGTAAACGTACTGCTGATTTGGACACTCATTGTTTTCAGTTCGAAATACTTAACTAACCATAACCGTTGGATCAAGCGTCTGATTGACGGCGAGCCTTTATTGGTCGTGCAGCATGGCAAAATTCGTGTAGAGACGGCGACTCAAGTCGGTCTTTCGGCAAATGATTTGGCTTACAAATTACGAACTGCTGGCGTAAACGATCTTCGCGATGTTCGGCAAGCCTATCTAGAACAAAATGGTCAGCTTAATGTCATCCTCAAAGGCGATGAAACCATCAAATACCCGTTGATTCTAGATGGCCAGATTGATCCCGCCGCACTTGATGCCATTGATCATGATGAAGACTGGCTGAAAGCACAGCTACAGGAGCAAGGCTATGAAACTGGCGACGTTTACATGGCCAACTATCTTAGTGGCAAAGTCGTTGTCACGCCGTATGACCCTAACAAAAACTAGCGCATACCCTCACCAAATAAAATTATCAACCGCCTTAGCCACCTGTGGATTTTCATGAAGCGCACTATGCTGCGCTTTTTTGCCAACAAATTCTTTTTCTTGATAACTGGCGGCGCGCCCTTCAACTAGGTACTGCAATGAGCGCGATGAATTGTTTGCGACACGACCGTCTGAGTCTGAACCATCATCCACATCACCATAAATGTTCAAAACCTTCACATTTTTTGGAAAACGATCGCGCATTCTGGCTAACGTGGCATAATTCTCATCCGGCGGCGTCGGATAACCGTTTGGAGCAAGTTTAATACGATGAGGCTCATCGCCCATGCCGATAATACCGTCAAAATGGCCAGCAATCGCCACGTAAGCCCGCATTTTTGGCAATTTAGGGTGATCTGAGTTTTGAGTTGCATAGAACATCACTGCCATATTGCCCATCGAATGGGCCACAAAGTTGACCTGGCGAACGCCGTAACGTTGATAAAGTTCGCGATTAATGGTCGTCAACCAACCCGCTAGCTTGGCGTAATCCGGATTGACATTATCCTGAAAAATCACCTGAACTATCGGCTTGCTGACATGCCGTGCATTTCCTTGCCAGCTAACTTTACCATTTTTAGCGACAGTGGCCGTGAGCACCTTAGTTGCGCCAGACTGCTCAGCATGTCGAATCAAGGTATTAGTCGAGCCAGCACCCCCTGAATAGCCATGCAAGTATAGCGTTGCGGTTTGACCAATCGTCGTTTTCTCTGTCGTCGGTGTATCGGTGGGTTGTTCCTGATACCAGTACCAACCCGCTCCAGCGATAACCACAACCGCCGCAAATACGATAACAACCCAGCGTTTTAGTTTCATAAAGCACTCCTTTCAGCCGTTAATAAGTCATCGTCCTCAGCCTGAGCGCGCGGGAAAAAGTGGCTCACACCCGCAACAAGCAAACCGATGATAATCGTCCATCCTGCGACGCGCTGCCATAATGGCGAGTAAGCCAGAATCAGATCACGTGTCAGTTGTTGATTAATCGCAATGCGTGATACGACAGCACCTAAGAAAGGATTCGCGGTGACAAACATGGCCATGAATCCGCCAACATATCCCATGACATAGGTCGAACGACCAGTTACTGCTAAGAAACGCCGCCATGAATGAGCGGTTTTGATCATAATGAGCAAAACAAAGGCCATCAGGATCGCCGCGACAATCACAGCTGTTTGCGTCATCAAAACCAGCAATGGATAAACTAATCCCCAGCCTTGTGCCATCACGTGTAAATTAATTTCGCGCTCAAGCGTTGTTTTCAAACTGGCGAGTACTTTTTTTTGATCAAAATTTTGATGCTGCACAGTCGCTGCCGTTTGTAAGCGACTTGTGACACTCTCTTCAATGGTCGTCAACGAAACATGTGGCTGATGTAGTGAACTGGCCGCCACCATATTCTTAGCCAGTCTCTGGGTATCATCTGTAGTGACGAGCACTGTTCTTTTATCCAGTGATGCCCCACTTTTCGCTGCAGTTGTTAACAACTGCTGATTCAACGTTTGCGTCAATTGATCTAGGCCTTTACTCTTGACGATAACCGCCTCGGTCCGCACTGGTGAGCCAATTGTGAGCATCATCCCTGTACTAAAAGCTTCGACAAATAATAATACCCAAAAAATCATCGTGAATAGTGCAAACCAGCTTCGTGAAACGGCTCGCCATTGCTGTGTTTTCGTGATAATCCCCTCTTTGTAAACGCGTAAAACTCCTACCAGCACAGAAACTAGACTGGTTTGCGCGCTATCTTTTGGCTTTATTATACACGAAGGTTTGTCGATGCTTGTATGCATGACTAGGTTTGGACTACACTATATATAGTGTTGTGCAGCTTAAAAAAGCGGACGCAGCGACGTCTAGGAACTGTTGAACTGATGAATTTGGTTTCTTAACTGATTGGTCCGAGCACTTATTCAATCCCATCAGCTAGTCATCTGTGTCCTGTTTGACCATGAGCACATCTTAAAGGAGGTTCACAAGAATGAATTACACCTTAAACGACGGCAACGTCCTACCAGCAATCGGTTTTGGCACCTACAAACTTAATGATGCTAACGGCGTTCGAGCAATGGTGGGAGCCGTCAATGTCGGCTATCGCATGTTGGATGCTGCTTTTAACTACGAAAATGAAGGTGCCGTTGGTGAGGCCGTTCGCCAAAGCGGCATTCCGCGCAGTCAATTAACGATTGCTTCAAAACTGCCAGGTCGTCATCATCGTTATCAAGAAGCCATCGATACCATCGAAGAAAGTCTTTATCGTGCTGGTTTGGATTATTACGATCTCTATTTAATTCACTGGCCAAATCCTAAAGAGGATCTTTACGTGGAAGCTTGGCAAGCCTTGATTCAGGCACAACGATTTGGATTGGTTCGCTCAATCGGCGTTTCAAACTTTTTGCCTGAGCATATTGATCGGCTAATTAAAGAAACCGACGTGACGCCAGCTGTTAATCAAATTGAGTTGCATCCTTACTTCAACCAACAAGCGCAACGTGAGTATGACGCAGAGCACAATATCCAAACAGTTGCTTGGAGTCCATTGGGTCGCGGCGCGGTTTTACAGGAACCAAGCATCAAAAAGATTGCTGCGGCACACGGTAAAAATGTCGGTCAGGTTATCTTACGCTGGGATCTGCAACATCAGATCTTACCGATTCCAAAGTCCGCACACCTTGCCCGTCAACGCACCAATCTCGATGTGTTTGACTTTACACTAACGAACGAAGAAATGGCCGCCATTGACAGTCTGACAAAACCGGATGGTCGGCTCAAGGATCAAGATCCGGCAGTTTATCAAGAATTCTAACGCCGCAAAAAAGAGCCGTGGTGCAAGCACTTGGCTGCTGTACCGCGACTCTTTTTAGCTGTTCTTCGTTTGGCATATCGGCAAAAAGCAAGCGACTGCAAAGGCTTGTGCCATGCTCAAAATCATGAAAAGAGGCCATCACAATGACTGAACCTATCCACGTTTTATTTATTTCTATTTCTGGCAATACTCGGGCTTTTGCCCATCGCTTGGCAGTCTATGCACAAACGCAACATGATCAGGATGCTGCTAATCCAACAATTGTGCTGAAAGAAATTTCTGATGCCACACAAAGTGACGGTGAAACCAAACCATTTTTTGTCATGGTGCCGACTTATCTTGACGGCGGTAATGGTATTGATAACGGCGTCAAGGAGTTGATGACCACTGCCATGGGTGACTATCTGGCAGAAGGCGAAAACGCTGATCAATGCATTGGCATCATTGGTTCCGGCAATCGTAACTTTAACGAACAATACTGTCTCACGGCTAAACGCTATGCCAAAGAATTCGATGCACCCTTCTTAGCCGATTACGAATTACGCGGGACCCCAAGTGATGCTGAGAAAATCTACGCGATTTTAAAGCGGGTTGCTGCCACCAATGCCGCCCAGTAACGTTGCGCTTCACCAGTTTGCGTTAAACCAGCCGACAACTCGCTTGCTGTAGGCTTGCTGATGATCAGGAAAACTCTTCGCGTGCCCTGCCCCTTTAACGACCCACAAGGCCTTCTTCGATTTTGTGGCTGCTCGGTAGTTTTGATACACCATGCTGGTTGGTACAAACTTATCCTTGCTGCCGTGAATAAACAAAATGGGGCGGGTATTTTTGTGCAACGCGGTGATGGCACTGGCATCAAATACGTTATAACCGGCTTTGATCGTGGCTGTCAGTGCCACTGACGGAATCAGCGGCCATTTAGGCAGATTGAACATTGCTTTGGCTTGATAAGTCAGTTCATCAATAATACTGGTATAGCCACAATCTTCGACAATGCTTTTGACTTGGGATGGCAATTTTTCGCCACTCAGATACATCACTGTTGCGCCGCCCATAGAGACACCATACAACGCGATTTGACTTTGCTGGCCCTGTTTCTTGATGATTTGATTGATCCACTTCAAATAATCCAGCCGATCTGGCCAGCCATACCCGATGTAGTTTCCTTGCGATTGTCCATGGCCACGATCATCTGGGGCCAAAACATTAAACCCTGCATCATGAAACATTTTGATTTGCGGCGCCATGAATTCTTTGGTGTTCATGTACCCGTGAGCGACCACCACCGTCTTGTTCGTTGGTTTCGCCGCTGGCACATAGTCGGCAACCAGTTTCAAATCGGCACCAGCCGCCTTTTCGGTCCACGTTTCCTTATGAACGGTTTTAAGCCACGCCTTACCGTCCTTGACAATTCGACTTTCGCCACCACTCAAAAAAGATTTTTTTGATGGCACAAATGCATATTGGTAGAAATACAGACTGGCGCCAACTAATCCCATAAGCAGAACACCGAAGATTGATAACAGCCCAATCAGCCAAGCTTTTTTATGTTTTCGCACACTAATAGCCTCCATAAGTAGTTAAAGCCCTTTACATAACTAAAAAGTGTACCGCAACTTTTAATAATTTCAAGTTACAGTTGCGGTATGATTTGTTAAGATAAACTTTGGAGGAAGAAAGATGACTGATGAATCTTTGCTACAGGCATATGTGGATGCCTATTTTTCAACATTCAAAAGTATTAATGAGCTAATCTCGGCACCAATGGCAAAATACCATCTTAGTTTTGAACAATTTCGGATTCTATCTGATATTGCCCATGATCCCGATATTAGCCTGACTGCCATTGTCGCCAAACGAGGCGTCACGAAACCGGCCGTGGCCCGCCAACTGCGCGTACTGCGCAATCTCAATTACGTGACCCAGACCAAGTTTGCAGCTGACCGTCGGCGTAACACTTTACGATTAACGCCGCTTGGAAAACAAGTTGAGGCGGAGATCACTAAAACTGCTACTGATCGCTTCGATCAGTGGGTTACTGCACTTGGCGAGGACAAAGCCAAACAGTTTGTTGACTTGCTCAATGAAATTGGTGAGAAACTGATTCATCCCCAACAAACTTCTGAGGACGATCAATAATTCGGTATCTCGTGCCAGACAAAAAAGACGTGCCATTTACAGGCACGTCTTTTTTGTCTGGTTCCTTAATCAAGCTTGATTAGGGCACTATTTTGCGTTGATCTTTGCTAGCTTCGCCAATCCTGCAGGAATATCTGCAGGTTGATCAACTAAGACTTTGGCACCGGCTTCTTTTAGTTCTTTAGCAGAACCAAAGCCGTACGTCACACCCAGCAATTGAACATGATTGGCCTTGCCACCAATCATATCATTGGCCCGATCACCAATCATGACACTTTGATCGAGCGCAACTTGACTCTCTTTTAGCGCATAGGTCAAAATATCGGTTTTCGTGACCCGGGTTTCCTCATCGTCACTTGCACCGTACGCACCAGCAAAATATTGGTCCAACGAAAAGTGCTTTACAAGGCGATGCAGCATTGTTTCTGGCTTAGCCGAGGCAATGTAAAGTTGGTTGTCTTGTTGCTTGAGCTTTGCCATCGTGTCCAGAAAATTAGGATACAATTCAACCTGATAAAGGCCTTCCTCTTCGTAATAATGATGGAAAGCATCAATGGCCCGCTTAACTTCAATGTCATCAAGTTCTGGCCAAACCTTGGGAAGCATATCAATCAGCGCTGGTCCGATAAATTGCGTGTAGGCCGAATTGTCCAGCGGCCGCAATCCGCGATCCTGAACCATATATTTTAATCCTGCAACGATACCGACTTCCGAATCAGCAACGGTGCCATCAAAGTCAAAAAACAAATTAGCCATTTGAATCCCCCTCATAAACGCGGCCGCCAGTCCCGCAATGATTGCCCAGTCAACACATTTTTAAGAACTCGCACGCACGCTCGGCTTTATGTCGCGTTAAATAGACGCGCATCTTTATTATACAGGTTCCTGTTCACGCCGTAGCGCATCTTTCAAGATAATTGGTGCAATCAATGTCGTCAGGACAATCACAACAATAACCGCCGAGTAATATTCAGCGTCCATGAGTTTGGCCTCGAACCCAATTTGGGCGACAATCAATGCCATCTCGCCACGAGAAACCATGCCGGCACCCACGACATTACTCTGTAGCCAACTCGCACCGGCCAAACGATCACCAACCCCACAGCCGACCCATTTTGTGACTAAGGCTAATAAGGTCAAAATCGCAATAAACCCTAGATCGCGGCCAAAGGTATCAAACCGCATATTCAAGCCGACACTGACAAAGAACACCGGAATAAACACGGCATACCCAATCGCACTCAAACTACCATCCACTTCATGGCGATGACGTGTCTGGCCTACTGCCACGCCAGCGAAGAAAGCGCCGATAACGGCGGACATTCCTACAAGATCAGCCAGATAGGCCATACCGAGGCAAATGAGCAGAGACATAATGGTCACAGCCGACGACGGAAACATTTTTTCTGCCAAACCCATTAAGTATGGCGCAGCCCACCTGACAACCAAATAAATGCCGACAAAGTAGAGCAACTGTTCAATGATTTGCACCCAGAAAGGCAAACTCGCGGTCTTTTGCTCACCAAGGACTGCTACCGTGAAACTTAAAATGAGGACAGTGAGAATATCATCAACCACCGCCGCACCGAGAATGGTCGCACCATTTCGGCCTTCTAGGGCATGTAGCTCTTTTAAAACCTCAACAGAGATCGAAACAGAAGTAGCGGCAAAGGTAATGCCTAAGAATAGACTGCTTGTCATGTTGAAGCCCCAACTGCGTCCAAAAACGAACACAACAGCCACCGGTACAATGACGCCGATCATGGCGACCAACATGCCTGGTTTGAAGTATTTTTTTAATAAATCAAGGTCACTTTCCAAGCCAGCAAGAAACATCAAAATAATGACACCAATCTCCGCAAATAATGAAATCGTGTGACTTGGTGCCAACCAGCCCAATAACGCCGGTCCAATCAAAATACCAGCCAATAATTCCCCAATGACAGCGGGCATATTCAACAATCGGCTTAAATGCGCTAAAACCAGCGTTGTGACTAAGATCAGTGCCAAGTTGCCAATGTCCTGCATGTCGATCTCCTCCATTTCGTGTCTTTCTGTTAGTGTGCCAAACGAACCTCATAAGCATTGCGTTCAGGAACAGGTTCATCCATGTAAACAATGCCGCGATATTCGAAGCCCATTCCAGTGATGGCATGCTGCATGATCACATTTTGGGCATGCGTATCCACGCGCAGGTCATAGACACCGCGTCGATAGGCTTCACTCATAATATTACTAAAGAAAACTTTACTTAATTGATGACCACGAATGCTGCCATCAAGCGCAAATCGATGAACTGCCAAATAGGGCACATCGGCCAACCAACCAGCACCATCAATTTTGAGATAATGCGGATCAGGCCCTTCCACCAAAGCGGCTATGCCGGCAACCTGCCCATCAACGACCAAAACTCGCCCGATGCCTGTCGCTACATCTTGTTCGACCGCAGCCTGATCGGGATAGGTTCCTTGCCATTGTGAAATACCTTGTTCGCCCAAAAATTGCCGAGCAGAAGCAATAATCTTCATCATCGCGGGAATATCTTCTCGGGTAGCAGCACGCATCAACATAACTGGCATCAACATCATCTCCTAAATTATCGTGCACCCATTGTCCCGCATCTTGTCGCCCGTTTCAATGACAGCGCATAAAAGTGCGCGGCAGTTTTTGTGGTTAGTAATATGTAAAAAAATGGACAAAAAATTTTTTTACATACGGCTTTGGACACGGCGATAAACATGTTCACAGGTGAAAAATCAACACGTAAAGCTGCGCATACTTAAGCAAAAAAGCCTGAGCAATAGATAATTGCTCAGGCTTTTGATCTATTCATGTATCAAATCAACCTAATGCCGACGATGGGCGTGACGATTTTTACCAGCCGGTTTCTCCAAATATTCTGGAGCAAAAACATCCTGCTCGCCGCGATGTTCTGGCGCCAGCCGCCAATTACGCCGACCATGATGATGTTTATGCATCTCCAGCTTCAAGCTCAACTGCTTCGTGCGCTCTTTTTCGGCACGCAGTTTCTGGTGACCCCGAATGATAGCAATCCCGCCGCCAAGTGTCAGAGCAATTGGAATCAAGTGAACAACTGCCAATGGAATGATTAAATCCGGCTGTTGTTCCAATGCCCGATCAAACGCTCGTACAGGTTCGAACAAGCTTGTTTTTAATTCATCATATTCAGACATGCAAGCACCTCCATATTTTGAAAAACTTACCTTACCATTCTTATTATAACGTTATTTAGAATGAAAAGCCGTCTTCGTGTCGGTTTTGACCAGCCAATCACCTAAATGACTGAAATAGTCAGTGGGGTTATCCAGCATTTGTCCATGACCAGCATTCGACGTGACATGTAAGGTAGCGTCTGGGATTGTCTTCGCCATGCGTTCCGCGGCTGCCAGCGGCATCGTTTCATGACCGCCGAACGTCAGGTAGGTGGGTACGGCGATACGGTGGATATCTGCACGCCGATCCCAATCTTTAAGCGCACCCACCATCACAAATTCATTGTCGCCTTGAAAATAATTGTAAACTGGCGTGGCCAGCGTACTGATTAAGTGACGCGGCTGCGGATCTTTTGCATGATGCAAGTAGTGTTCGCCTAGCTCACTTACAAGCGCCTGATATTTTGCATCATCGAACGCATGCTGCTGTTCAATTTGCTGCATGTAAGCGACATCTTCTTTTGAAAACATAGTTTCCCGAATCCGATTGATGTTCACAATATATTCGTCAAGATTGTCAATCATCGAACTCAGAATGACTCCGTTAAGATGCTCTGGGTATTTCAATGCATATTCAATTGCCAGCACACCGCCCCACGATTGACCAAGCAGATAAAAGTGGTCAATCCCAAGCTGCTGTCGAACCTGCTCCACTTCGCTCAGATAGTAATCAATGTTCAGAAACTGCTGACGATTTGCCGGATCGGAGAAATCTGGCTGGTCGGAGTAAAATGACCCCAACTGATCATAACGGGTCACGCGCACACCATAAGGCGCTAGCCGCTCAGCAAAATTTTCAAAGACTTCATTGGTGCCGCCTGGGCCACCATGCAAGGTCATGAGATGGATATCACCTTTTCCTTGCGTCTGTGTCCACAAATGGTACCCACTCGATAACGTGATGAATTGCGTCCCGTCTGGATTAAGTTTTGGCATACAACCGCTTCTTTCTTGTCGTTTGTCTTCCATTATGCGAGTTTCGTGGTTGATGAACAACATTAAGCCACTTCGCAATCTTATAAGACTCTTCAAAGTTTAATAAAAACAGGTCGCTTATTCGTCATCTACCGGGATTGATTGGTAAAATGAATGAAAAGCATTGGAGGGCATGCGATGGCTGAGCAGAACATTTTGCCGGATCAGGGATTATCAACAAAGCAAGTTGAAGAACGGTTTGCCGCGGGTCAACATAACTTGCCGTTAAAACCATTAACGCGATCAATTAGCCAAATTATCAAAGTAAATACGTTCACCTTATTTAACTTGGTGAACGTGGTTTTAGGTGCTTTGATTGTGACAACGGGCAGTTATAAGAACTTACTCTTTCTCGGTGTCGCGGTCATCAACACGGCGATCGGGACCATTCAAGAAATTCAGGCGAAGCACCAGATTGATAAAATGTCAATTTTGGCAGCTGCTCGAGCCACCGTCATTCGTGATGGCAAAACACAAAAAATCGAGCTTGAACAATTGGTTATGGATGACATGGTGCACCTGAAACGCGGTGATCAGATTCCTGTCGATGGTGTGGTTGTCGCAACGAATGGTCTCGAAAGTGACGAGAGTCCTTTAACTGGTGAGTCTCGACCCATCACTAAAAAAGTGGGCGACAAGCTGCTTTCTGGCGCATTTATCGTTTCCGGTCAGGCAACCATGCAAGTCACCGCGGTTGGCGCCGCAACTTTTGCGGCAAAGCTTGCTTTGGCAGCCAAAGCCGAAAAAGGTAGCAAAAGTCAACTGTTGGCAACGATCAATCGCATCATTCGCGTGTTAACTTATGTGCTTATCCCGATTGGCGCAATTCTTTTCACCGTCTCGATGATCCGCCGAGGCAACTATAATCGGGCTATTTTAACAACCAGTGCCGCCATGATCGGCATGATTCCTGAAGGTCTGGTTTTGCTAACAAATGTGGCATTAGCCGTATCCGCCCGCAATCTTGCCGTTAAACGAGTTCTCGTTCGCGCCTTGCCGGCCATTGAAGCACTCGCACGAGTTGATACTATCTGTCTTGACAAAACCGGTACTATCACGAGTGGCAAACTTAAAGTCGCCGAAACATTGCCGATGACTGGGCAAAGTGAAGCGACAGTCACCAAAGCCGCCGCCGCTATTGTTTATGCTCTAAATGACGACAACGAAACAGCAATGGCCATCAAAGCCGCCTTCCAAAACGATACCAATCAGCAAGTCACGCAGACAATGCCCTTCTCCTCTGCGCGTAAGTGGTCGGGTGCCGTTGTTAATGGTCAAGTATTGTTTATGGGCGCCCCGCAGTTCACATTCGGCGATCAATTACCAGCACCGATTGCAAATCAAATTAAGGATGCAGCTGCTAAGGGCTACCGGGTTTTAGCCATTGGCACAGCAACCAAATTAGTGCATCCGTTAGTTAATCCCCAACTGCTCGGTCTGATTTTGATCACCGATGAATTGCGGCCAACTGCCATTAATACGTTCGACTTCTTCAAAACGCAAGGGGTGGCTTTAAAAGTCATCTCAGGTGATGATCCGATCACGGTCGCCAACATTGCCAAGCAAGCTCGCCTTGAAGGAGCTGATCAAAGTGTGGACATGAGCACCATTGCAGACAACGCAACCGCCAAAGATTATCAAACACTTGTGAAACGCTATAACGTTTTTGGCCGGGTCACACCTGAACAGAAGAAATCTTTAATCATGGCCTATCAAGCTTTGGGGCACACCGTCGCCATGACTGGTGACGGTGTGAATGACGTCTTGGCATTGCGCCAAAGCGACTGCAGTATCGCCATGGCATCTGGTGCCGATGCTGCCAGCTCTAATGCGGATTTCGTTTTGTTAGATTCAAACTTCGATGCCATGACCGGCGTTCTAAACGAAGGCCGCCGAGTCATCAACAACATTGAACGCGTGGCATCCATGTATTTGGTCAAAACGATGTATTCAGTCATCCTAGCCACCATTTTTGTCTTCTTGCCACTTGATTATCCGATTGTACCGATTAACCTCACACCGGTTTCTGCTATCGGGGTTGCCATTCCTTCCTTCTTCCTGACTTTGGAACCAAACTTCGAACGCGTGACTGGTCAATTTATGCAGAAGGTCATGACCATTGCCGCACCTGCTGCCATTAGTGTCGTCATCTACACATTACTGCTGACATGGATGGAGTCTTTCTTCCACTTGAGTTTTGAGTCTACTTCATCAATGGTAGCCATGTTGATTGGCACTATTTCATTGAATGTTCTGCTCGTCGTTGCCCGACCTTTCAACCGACTCAAGGTTGGCCTACTGGGTGGTCTCAGCATTGCCCTGTTTCTTGTCTTCTTCGTCTTCAGCTCAATTTTTTCACTTGTCAATCTCTGGCAGTGGCAGCTCGCGTTAATTTATTTGCCACTCATGATCTCAACTGTTCCGTTTTACTTGTTAATTCAAGAATTTCTTGGTCGCCGTGTTTTGTCAAAAATCAATTGGCGATGAAAACGATGAAAATGCCCAACGACCTTTTTTGTTCGACGGTGACTCGTGTATACTGAGATTGCAGGAATTTTCTGAAAATAGTTAAGGAAACGAGGCACACACACATGGCAGAAGAACAAACTTTAGTCTTGGTCAAACCGGATGGTGTTGCAAACGGACATATTGGGGATGTGATCACGCGGATTGAACACCGCGGCTTCACAATTGATGCACTGAAAGTCACACATGCAACGGCAGATCAGTTACATCAGCATTACGCAGCACTTGTTGGCGAGCCTTTCTTTCCAAGAATCGAACGCTTCATGACGGGCGGTCCGATGGTGGCAATGATCGTGAGCGGCTTCAATGTGATCGAAGCGGTGCGTAAAATGACAGGCGCCACGAATCCCGCCGAAGCAGCGCCCGGCACGATTCGTGGAGATTTTGGCCGTGAATGGGCCGACAAAACTATTCGCAACGTCATTCACAGTTCCGATAGTGAGACGAGTGCCCGACGTGAAATTCCAATCTGGTTCCCTGATCGTCAATACGCCCCTCATCAGCCAGAAAAATAGGGTCAATAATTGAAAGAAGTGAGGATCATGGTTAAACGACAGACGTTAACTTTGATCACCGGTGCCGATAAAGGGATAGGCTTTGAAACCGCAATGGCGCTTGGTAAACGCGGTCAGCATTTGCTTGTCGGTGCGCGCAATCAGGCACGCGGTGAACAGGCTATTAACAAGTTGCACACAGCTGGCGTATCGGCAGAATTGGTCATCTTAGATGTGACTCAAGCCGGCACCATTGCGACGGCCGCGAAACAAATTGAAGCCTCACATGGCTATCTCAATGTTCTGATCAATAATGCTGGTATTGCCTTAGATGCCCATCAACCACCTTCACAATTGCCTGTGATGACAATGCGTCAAGACTTTGACGTCAACTTTTTCGGCTTAGTCAGTGTCACACAGGCGATGATCCCGTTGTTAAAAAAGGGTGCTCCAGCTAAAATTATCAACGTTAGCAGCAACATGGGTTCACTCGGTTTGGCTAGCGATCCTGACAGTCGCTTCTTTCAGGTGAATTCACTTGGATATCAAGCCTCAAAAGCAGCGGTGAACTTCGCCACCATTGATTTTGCCAAAGAGTTACAGCCAGATCACATTAGTGTCAACTCAGTCAATCCTGGGTGGACTCGCACAGATTTTGGTGGTAATCGCAGCGGCGAACAAACGGTTGCAGAAGGTGCTGCTCAAATCGTCAAACTCGCCGCTGACGATAGCCCTGATTTGAATATGACATTTACAGAAACCGCGGGTAAATTGCCATGGTGATGTAAAAAGAGTCCCTTGCCGTGCTAAATTCCGCAATTTCCGGTTAGATCGGGCTTGCAACACATAGCTAGAACGGAGCCGGTGCTTCGAGCCCCATTTGGCCTACGATTGTTCAGCGTTGGCACTGGCATCTTTAGATCCTAACAAGTTATCCATATGACGCAGTAAAAGAGGCATGATTTCCCCAAGTCAGAAAATCATGCCTCTTTTTGGTTACTATGAATGATGTCTCAACTTCTCGTTTGATGATCAATCAGGCTTAATAGTAAGTCCGCCGATTACCGAAATTCAATTTAGCGATGATGGTGTTCGGTTCGGTTTGATCAGGTGATTGCAGCCACAAGCCGCGAGAAGAGAGTTCTTTGAATAAATAGTTAGTTGCCGCAATTTCTTCAGCCGCTGGATCGTCAATCTTGGCGCCGGCTTGGTGCGCCTTAGCGATGGCCACATCTAATGACAGCGTCACCGTATCTGCGAAAGTATCATTCAACGTTGTATACAGTTCATTAATCTGATCATCCAAATAGGCTTCTAACGCCTTGAAGAATGCTGCATGATCAGCTTTGCGATCAAAATAGCGCGCCACGAGCTGATTATTGTCGATTCCCATATATATAACACATCCTTTTTAATGATTTTACCACGAGTCGCTTTTTGTGGATATGCGTTTCCATCTACCCCATGCGATTCCACAGAACAAAATCATGCAGACCAATGCTATACTTTACCCATTAAGCGAAGGAGGTTTTTTCGATGAGTGAAACCGCACTGCCAAAACGTCAAGAGGTTGATCCAAAACTGACTTGGGATTTAACGCCGATTTTTGCTGATGAGTTTGCTTACACCGAAGCCATTAAGCAAGTACGCGCTTTGACCAAGGATTTTGTCCATCTATATCAAGGAAAGTTGACCGAACCGGCCATCATTGTTGATGCACTGGGCGACTATGGCTCGATTATCGAACTTGATAGTAAAATTGGACACTGGGCATTTATGCCGTATTCGACAGATACCACTGATCCTAAACTCCGTGATCGCCAAATCAAAGCCACGGCTTTAGATGGTGAAATTGGTGGTCAATTGAGCTTCTTTCAAGCAGAACTAACCCAGTTACCTGAAGAGGTCCTTGATGCCGTTGTTGCCAAGGCACCTGACTATGCTGGCTTTTTCCGCCAAATCAAAATTGCTAAAAAAGGCGCTTTGGCTCCTGCTGCTGAGAAGGTCTTAGCCGAGTTATCACCTGTTTTCCAAGCGCCTAGCAATATTCGCGACCAAACGATTTTCGGCGATATGGATTTTGGCACCTTCACGGCTCACGGTAAAACCTATCCGCTGTCATTCGTGATGTATGAAGAAAATTATCAGAAGCATCCTGATACCGAAGTGCGGCGTGCAGCCTATGCAAAGTTCAACCAGACATTGCGTCGGTATCAAAACACGATGGCGGCTGGTTATCTAGCACAAGTCACTCGTGAAAAAATCACTGCCACCATGCGCGGCTATGATTCCGTCATCGATTATTTGCTGGCCGATCAGGAAGTCAGTCGGGCCATGTTCGACCGCCAAATCGACGTGATTATGCACGATCTGGCACCGATCATGCGCAAATATATCACCCACGTGAAGGAATTGTGGGGACTTGATCATATCGGTTATACCGACCTTCAGATCGATATCGATCCTGCCTACTCTCCAACGATTACGCTTGATCAGGCCAAGCAAGACATCGAAAAGGCGACCGCCATCATGGGCCATGATTACCAAGCGCAAATGATGCAGGCGTTCACCGATCACTGGATTGATTTCCCTGCCAATCAAGGCAAAGACTCCGGTGCTTACACTGCGGGTCCCTATGGCGTTCACCCTTATGTTGAAATGACGTGGAGTAATTCCCTGCCTGCGGTTTACACCTTAATTCATGAACTTGGGCACACGGCACAAATGGTTCGCTCTGAAAAAGCACACAATATTCTCGATGCTGATTTCAATGACTATTTAGTGGAGAGCCCTTCGACCTTCAATGAGCTCCTATTAACCCACTATCTTGATCAAACGGCTAAAGATCCGCAGATGAAACGCTTCGCCTTGTCCCGCCTACTCAACGACACCTACTTCCATAACTTTGTCACCCACTTACTTGAAGCTGCGTTCCAGCGCAAAGTTTACCAACGCATTGACGCCGGCGACAGTTTCGATGCAGCGGCGTTGAATGCCATCAAACGTCAGGTGCTCACTGATTTCTGGGGACCGGCTGTTGAACTAGAAGAAGGCGCCGAGCTCACATGGATGCGACAAAGCCATTACTATATGGGATTGTATTCCTACTCGTACTCCGCTGGTCTCACGGTTGCTACTCAGGCATTCCAAGCCATCGAACAACAAGGCCAACCTGCCGTTGACCGCTGGTTGCGTTACTTAAGCTTAGGCGACTCACTCAATCCAGTCGCTGCTGCTCGGGTAGCCGGTGTCGATGTCACCACAGATGCCGCCTTGAAGCAAACCATTGCCTTCCTCGGTAGAACAGTGGATGAGATTATTTCACTGAGTCATGAAATCAATGGCTAATGACAAAAACTGCATCACGCATTTAGCACCACAATTTCTAAGTAGCCCCTCATCATGAAAGGCTGGGAAAAGCCATCACCGCTAAATTGTGCCATTCCGGCGCAATGAACGGTTGATCGCTAATTCCCAGTCTTTTTCTTAGTTATAAACGGTTTCGCGTTTATTGCTGACTAGCAAGCTCGTCAAGTCGAATCACCTGATCATATTGTTTTTGCCATGTCTCGCTAATATGATGTGCGACCTCAATGAGCGTCCCAGGACTTTTCAAAAGATGAGCATGTAATTGATCGCTTAAATGCTCATCCAAGGCTGATGTCGCTTCGTCTGCCAATAGAATTGGCCGGTGACGTAACAGAGCGCGGGCAATCTCTAATCGTTGCGCCTGTCCACCTGACAGATTGTGGCCTTCATCGCCAACTTGATAGTCCCACCCTTTTTCTGCGATGAGTGGTGCCAAGCCAGCGTCAGCAGCAGCCTGTTCCAAAGCATTTTCCGAAAATCGTTCACCAAGCGTCAGATTAAAGCGAATGGTGTCATCAAACATAAACGGCGTTTGCTTAATGAGGCCAAACAATTGCCGCAATTGATGCGTATTTTTTGCGGTCACTAGGGTCTTACCGATCCAATACTGACCGGCTGCTACTGGCAACTCCCCAGCGAGCAGCCGGAGCAGCGTTGACTTGCCATATCCCGAGGGAGCCATCACTAAAACTTTTTGGCCTGGTGTGATCGTCAAATTGAGTCCGTTTAGAATCTTGTGACCGTCAATCGCCACATCTGCATGCTTAAGCATCATCGCCCCAGTCCTGATCAGCAATGAGGATTCAACTGTTGGTGCATGATTCGCCGCATTTATTTTTGCGATAAGCGGCTGTGCTGTTTGCCACTTGTTCACAGCACCAATCATCACAACGAGCGGATTGCGCATGTCATTTGAGAGCTGCACGATACCCATAAACAATGCTAATGTTGACGCGCCGCTAATGACGCGATAAATACCAACTCCAAATGGCAGTAAAACGCCGAAACAAAGTGCTAATAACATCCCCAACGAATCCATGCTACTAGTCAAAACATTTAACAACCGCAGACTGTTTTCAAGCTGATCGGCTAGTTGATGGATGCGACCTTTAACAACCCCTTCTGCTTGATAAACGCTGATTGTATCGCGCCCGCTCAAATAATTTTTAAGCCCTGACGTCCAGTTACCATTAGCCTCAGACCAATTTGATGCTGCTGTGCGCAAGCGTCCTTGGGCGACTTTTGAAGCAACTAACGGCACCAGATTCCCTAGGAAAAAGATCAATGCCGTCAACCAGTCAAACGCAAACGCGCCAATCATTGCCCCAACAAACGTGATGAGTTGCCCGACCACTGTCAGTTCACTGGTCACGCCATTGGTTTCGATCATTTTAAGGTCATTGGTCATAAACGACAGATCTGAGCCTTGCGAACTTGATAAATCCGGATGATCAATCAATTGCCGCGTCATCACTTTCTTGATAGTCAAGTTCACTTGGCGAATAATGGCGGCTTGTAGCAACATTGTGGCCCATGTCGCCACAGCAGCTCCGAAAAAGACCAATAAACTTGGCAGCAATGTTTGTAATAATAACGTTGCGGATTTCGCCGTCGCCGCTTGGATCATAGCTGTTAAGCTTGCTGCAACCCCCACATTCATCGCACTCATCAAAACACTCGTCCCAACAAATAGAATCAATTGCCATTTGCGCCCATATCGCCATGTCATCATCATACATGTCCCCCTTTGGCCTAACCTTGGCGACTTGGTGTTGACCAATAAGTCGCTTTAGTACTTGCTGTTCAATATAGTCAGGTATAGGCTGAGAGAAACAATAAATGTCATATATGAAAGGCAACCTGTCATGAAGATTGGTCAATTGCTTCGTACCATCCGCACCAACAAAAGTATGAGTCTTGCACAAGTCGCCGATGCACAAATCAGCAGTTCCTATCTTTCTAAGATAGAACGCGACCAAAGTGACATTACAGTCACAAAGTTAGCTCACTTGCTCGAACGACTTAGCACCACGCCGGAAGAGTTTCTATTTTTGGTAACTGCTGGGAGAGAGCACGACTATGCCACCCGAGACAGATTACTGGGAACTTATTTTGGTCAGACTTTGGAACTGTCCGCCGACCCAAAAGACTTCCCTAAAGCGATTCAAGTAATGAAGGAGGAAATTAGCCGTGCTCAAGCCGCTTTTGACCGACACCCTAATCTTAAGCAACAATTGGCAGTCAATGCGCGCGTCGTCATTCTTGCAACTTTTCAATCACTCGTCGTTGATAAAGCCCATCAGTTGCCCATCAGACCTGATTTAACCCATGCCACCGAGCAATACTTGCAACGTATTGAGAATTGGGGTGAATTCGACATTTATCTTTTCATCATCTTTAGCATTGCCATGCCGCCTGTAACGCAACGGCGATTATTGACGCTCGCCTTAAAAAGAAGCCGCCACTACAGTCACTACCGCAGTGCCCCAAGGTTGATATTCCATTTACTAGACAATCAGATAACGCTTGAATTCCTGCGCCAAAATTATGACATGGTCGCGACTTATTTAAACCAGTTAAAGGTCGAACTGGTTGAGCAGCAAGATGCAGAATTCGCCTTACGTGCCAAATTTCGCACTGGGGAATTACAGGTTCGTTATGGTCAGCGAGATACAGGAGCAGCAATGTTAAACGAAGCCGTGCAAATTGCCAATACACTCAAGTTGTCAAAGCTTGCTGACTATTTTAATTACGCTCGACGAATCATCTTAAATGAGTCGGCTACATCTGCTTACAAATACTTTGGCATCTATATCGATTAAGTACCCCAGCAAAAAAAGCCGCCCAAGTGACGGCTTTTTTTACGATTTTATCGATCATAACTTTGCCTAATCCAACAAGCGCACCACTGCCCTCAAAAGAGGTTGAATGGTTTCATGAATTGCCGGGCAATGACTGGCGCCTAATTGTTTTAAAGCAAGGCTCGTCTGGATACGCCGAAAAAGGTTCATTTGACTTAGCTTGGGTTGGCCTTGTAAGTAATAAAAATCGATAGGCATGACGCAGCGGTTCTGATACTGTAGCTTGATCTGCTTAATTGCCACTTGTTCCCGTCGGATAATCCCGCTACCAAAGACTATCAACTGATCAGGTAAAGACTGGTGAAATTCGCGGTAGAAGGCCTTTAGACCCAAGACTTTTTCACCTACGAGATGGCCGCCATAGATGATAAGTTTGCGTTTTTGCAGGTCTGCAGTGGTGACAAATTGCACATCAATTAATTCACAATGCAGTGCTTGGGCAATGCCAAGGGCAAACCGTTGCGTGAACCCTGTCTCCGAAGCGTAAACAACCAATGCTTGTTCCATTCGACCACCTCCTTCTCGCACCTGCAGTGCCGGTTATTTGCTCGCTAACATTTTCGATTACGTCAATTGTAAAAATCTGGCATGATTTTGCTTATTGTTAATGTACATAAATAATTATATTCGCGTCAATATATATGCTAATGAATTTTAGCAAATTTAATTGTTCGAATTTCGTTTCATCCAAATGCATGCTACACTGATGGCATTCAGAATCGTGGTACACTGATACTGAACTTGAACGATTCCACATTAACGATATAAGGAGTGAGCCCTTTGGAAATAACCCGTCATGGCGAAGCATTAACAACGAATGGTACACCAATCGAACTCGGCGAGCAGTTGCCGACGTTCACCGTTACTAATGCACAGGCAAAACCCGTTACTACCCAGGATTTAAGCAAGCGATTAACGTTAATCAGCGTTGTCCCAGACATCAACACACGCGTTTGCAGTATCTCAACCAAACATTTCAATGAAGATATGGATGCGTTTGATCATACTGACTTCTATACAATTTCAACCAATACCCCACAAGAACAACAGTCGTGGTGTGCCGCTGAAGGCGTGAAAAAAATGCAGTTGTTGTCTGATCAAAATGGCGACTTTGGCAAGGCTATGGGCTTGTTTGTGGCCGATAATCACACCGATGCTCGCAGCGTTTGGATCGTGGACGGCACCGGCACTGTCAAATATCGTGAACTAATCACCGAACAAACACATGAGCCTGATTACACAAGCGCTTTAGCCTATCTAGAAGCTCATCAACATTAATCGCACAAAAAAAAGAAGCCATGATCGGCTTCTTTTTTCGTACGTTTAAGCTAAGCCCTGAACGAGCATCATCAAAATTGGCACGACAACCACAAACAAGACGGTAGATGTTGTGACCACGTTTGTCGCATACTCAACATCGGCATGCGCCTCAGTAGCAAGAATTGGCAATACAGCCAATCCAGGCGCAGCAGCTTGAATGATCAAAGTTTGCGCTTCAAGACCTGGTACGTTGAACCCAGCATGCATCCCCAGCAGAATCAAACCAGCGATTAATGCAGGCGCAATGACAAAACGACCAATCAAAGCCACGATGGTATCGCGGTCAAAGCGGATCGCTTTCAGACCGGCATCGGCCAAAATAATCCCGATGTAAATCAATGACAACGGTGTGACCAAACTGCCCACATAATCAAGGGCATTCACTGCAAAGCTTAACCAACCGACGTGAATAAACGGAATCTTCAACAACAGGAAAACCAAAGCGACTAAGAATCCGACTAACGGTGCTGGCAACAACTTTTTCCAGTTGAAGCCAGTACTGCTTTTTTCTGATTTCTTCTGGGTTGGATCGTCCCACGCCATGATGAAGGCCCCGACAGTCCACGTCGACACGGTGTTCACCACATAATACATGAGAAAATAAGGAACGGCCTTATCGCCAAACAAGGCGAGGTTAAGTGGCAGACCAATGAAAATGGTGTTCGCGTTCACAAACATGTTGATGAACGTCCCGCGCCGACCCGGGCGCACTTTTAATAACCAAACCAGTAAGAAAGCGATCAGGTAGCCTAAAATGACGGCACCAAAGCCATAAACAAGGCCTGATGATAGACTCACCAACTTATCCAACGTTAGGCGTTGCAAGACCGAGATGAAAATCGATGCTGGCAAGGCGATTTTCATTAACAAATCAGAAATTGTTTTACCAAATTGATCATCAAAGCGTCCTTGCCGCCGCAACACATAACCTACGACGATCAGCAAAACAATCGTCAGAACACTTTGAATGGATGTACTTAATGCAGTCAACGTTTATTCCCCCAAGTCCATTTCGAGTGAATCCGGCAGTGGCCGGTATTCTGGTTGCCATGTCATATTTGCAACCGCTTGTTTAGCATCTTTGATCGGCTTTTGGTTCAGACCATGCTTCACCGCATCTTCAGCAACCGCAATTGCCACAGTCTGACTGAACTGATCCAGCTTGGAAACTGGCGGCAATACCGCTGCACCAGGTTCATCAGGGTCAACAATACCGCCTAAGCTGTGCGCTGCTGCTGAGATCATGGAATCTGTCAACAATTTGGCTGTTGAAGCAATGGTGCCTAAGCCAAGGCCCGGATAAACCAAAGCATTATTTGCTTGACCAATTGCATAGCTGACACCTTGATAGTCAACATTAGCCGCTGGTACACCAGTTGCGATCAGACCACGGCCATCTGTCCACTTGATCAAATCGTCAGCCTTGGCTTCCGCAAGCTTGGTCGGATTGGACAACGGGAAAATAATCGGACGTTCCGTATGCGCAGCCATTTCCTTAACAATGCTTTCGGTAAAGGTTCCAGGCACGGTTGATGTCCCAACTAGGACAGTTGGATGGACAGCCTTGACAACGGCTTCAAGATTCGTCAACGCATCGGCATTTGCAAATTCGCTGCGTTTGCGAGCAAATGGCTTCTGTTCTGGTGTCAAGTCAGACATGTCATCAAAAAGTAAGCCTTGTTTATCAACCAAGTAAAAATGCTTTTTGGCTTCTTCAGGACTTAAGCCTTCTTCGATAAAGGCTTCATATACCCGCGACGTAATGCCGGCACCGGCTGTTCCGGCACCAAAGCTCAGATAAACTTGATCGGTCAGCTTCTGTTTAGAAATATTCATCGCACCAAGCAAACCAGCCAACACAATGATCCCTGTTCCTTGGATATCGTCGTTAAACGTGGTGATCTGGTCTTTGTATTCATTTAAAATATCGGCAGCATTACTGCGACCAAAGTCTTCAAAATGCAGATACAAATTAGGGAATAGCTTCTCTGCCGTGGTGACAAATTGATCAACAAAGCTACGATACTTCGGGCCATATACCCGCTTATGCCGATTGCCCAAGTAAAGATCATCATTCAATAGTGCTTCATTATTGGTGCCAACATCCAGCACAACCGGGAGAACTTGACTCGGATCAATGCCAGCAGCAGCGGTATAAACCATAAGCTTGCCGACAGAAATATCTACGCCTTGGGTGCCCCAGTCGCCGATTCCCAAGATGCCTTCAGCATCACTAACGACTAACAAGCGAATATCACGGCCATTGGCACTATGCTTCAGCGCGCTTTCGATATGATCAGGATCGTCAATCGACAGATAAGTGGCGTTTTGCGGATTGACAAACAGCGCACTGTAATTTTCGATCGTATCGGCAATCGTTGGATCGTACACGATCGGCATGAATTCATTGATATGCTCGGAAAAAAGCTTATAGAACAGCACATGGTTCTCATTAAAAAGCGTCATCAAGAACTGACGCTTAGCCAGATCAGTCGGCTTGGTCGTTAACTGAGCATAAGCTTGCTTAACTTGTTGGTCCAAGGTCTGGACAGCTGGTGGCAACAAACCATTCAAGCCATACTGATTCCGTTCTGCTTGAGTAAAGGCGGTACCCTTATTTAAAAACGGATCGTTAATAATTTGCTCTGGTGTATATTTCAAAATCAACACTCCTTCTAAGTGAGCGCGAGCAGGAGCGCTTAGAAGCTGGAGCATAAGTAGGCTTGAGTCAAAATGGCTCGATCTTGGCCATTTTGACTCAAGGTCCTTATGCGCAAGCTTCTGCGACTGCGAGCGCGTTATAGTTGAGCGCGAGCCAGTGCGATTAGCAACCGGAATGTAAGCGGCCTTGGGCGTGATGGTCGTTCTTTGACCATTGCGACCAAGGTTCTTACACGCAGGTTGCTGCGCTGGGGAGCGCGTTATGGTGCGCACCAGCCAGCGCGGTTAGCAACCAGCCATTGCTCGGGCTTTCTTCTTTACAGCAGGTCACATTACACGCCGACAAATCTTATAGTCAAACCCAGCAGGAGTGATAAAATATTTTTATATGCTTTAATCAAAGAATTGGTCTTCTATTCCCCATCAACCGTTTCATGGAGGTAACACTTTGAACACACGCGATTTTGAATATTTTCTGGCGCTAACGCAGACCCGCAACTTTTCACAAACAGCAGAGCAGTTTGCCGTCAGTCAACCAACGATTACCACCGCCATCAAGCGCCTCGAAGACAGTTTTCAAGCGCAACTCATTATTCGTGATCGGCGTCATCACGACATCGGTATCACGTCAGCTGGCAAACAGTTAGCAGCACACGCCCAAGTGATCCTTCAGCAGTTGACCTTGGCGCAGCAGGAAATTGCGTGGGATCAGACCAACAAAATTCGATTTGGCTTGCCACCAATTATTGGTAACTACTTCTTTCCAAAAATTGCACCGCAGCTTATTGCCGCGGGCTTAATGCCACAATTGCAAACAGTTGAAGCAGGATCCGCCGCCTTACTAAACCAAATCAAACAAGGCGATCTTGATTTTGCCTTACTTGGCGCCAGTGGACCATTACAGGAGCCAGATTTGACGATCAGCCAAATCGGCACGGCGCCATTTGTCATTATTACCCCTGAATCAGATCCGTTGGCCCAAAAAGACAAGGTTCGATTCGCGGAACTGGCGATGCAAAAATTTGTGACGCTCAGTGAAGCCTTCGTCCACACTCGCGCCTTCACATGGTTTCAACAACAGTCGGCATTCATCCCCAACGTGGTCTATCAAACCGGTGATGTGCAACTTCTTAAGCAAATGGTGGCGCAAAATGTCGGTATCGGTTTTTTGACAAATCTCGCCATCAATCCTGATGACCATCTTGCGGCTGTCAAACTCACTGATCCAAAACAGCCGGTTTTCACCATTTCCATTGTCCGCCGCAAAGACCGTGTTTTGACACCGGCAATGCAGCACTTTAATCAAATCCTTGCGGCAAACTAACGCTGTCATGTCAGTCGTGAAAACAGACTAATTCGTCTGCAACATCGTGCCTCACCAACCCAGAAAGCTCCGCATAAGGATCTAGGTCGCAAGGATTAAGGCCGGCCATCACGTTCCTCGTACTTGCGCCGGTTTCTACTCAGGCTGACGGACGCACACAAAATCCCCGTGACGATAGCGATACGTCACGGGGATTTGTACACCCATTTTCAAAGTACCTAATGCTAAAAGTAATCCTGACGCCACAACCACCATGCCGCCAAGCCGCACAAGATGGCTGTGCCGCCGATTAACCACCAAAAAGCCCAGTAAGCGTTGGCAAACGGTAAGCGAACATTCATGCCATATATACCACCCACAATGGTTGGAATCGTCAAAATAATTGTGATGCTAGTTAACACCTTCATAATCAAATTTAAATTATTCGAAACAATGGCACTCACGGCAGTTGAATACTGCGTCAGCAACTTCTCGGTGATCCGAACCATCGTTTGAGCCTCGACCACTTCAACTTCAACATCATGCAACCGCCGTAAGTACCCATTCGTATTAAAAAAGCGCTCGCCGTCGCGTAAGGCTTTAAGCAGCGTACCAGAATGATCCAAGGCCGCATCAAAAAACACCAGCCCTTTTTGCATGGCCATCAACTGATAAAGTTGCGTGTTTTTGGCCGCCTTACCTAAGCTGCGCTCAATTTGCTTGGTTTCATCATTCAGCTTGTCCATTGCAATCACGAATTGATGCAGTACCAACCACAGGACTTCCAGTGCAAACTCTTCAGGCTTAGGAGAAAGTTTTTGTTGAGCTAAATCATCGAAAGCTTGTAAGGGATCGTGGGTAATCGTGATCACACGATCATTCAGTAGAATCATGGTCATAGGTACGGTATTGTATTGATCAAACCCCGTTTCACTGGTTGTTTCAACCGGGTAACGCAAAACAATCAATCCTGGCACCTGATCTGCCGGATTTAAACCTTCCACGCGCGCATTTTCGTGTTGATCGGTTGCTGCCGCCAGATAGGTTGCTGGCAGCCCGTATGTCGTCGCCAGCGTCTGTAGTTCTTGAGGCAACGGCGCCGAAACTCGAATCCAGTTGGCCTGATCGTCTGTGGTTACCTGCATATTTCCTCGTAGCTGGATCTGATAACGCGTAATCATTTCAACACCTCTTGGCCGTATTAAAGCGCGTTTACTGGCGCAGAGGCCGTTCTGTATGCACCCTTGTCCGCGATGCCAATCCCGTACAAAATGCTCACACGCGGATTGCTACACGCGCCAGTTCACGTTCTCTTTTATTATAACGTATCTATCCTCCCCTTCGGCCACTAGTTGCCAAGGCTGGTAGAATAGTCAGTGAGGTGATGATTTTGAAAGTAACACTTGAACGCATCTACCAAAAACCGCAAGCATCCGGATTCCGTGTCCTTGTTGACCGAGTTTGGCCACGGGGCATCAGCAAAGTTAACGCTGCTTTGGATTTATGGGCCAAAACCATTGCGCCGTCCACTGAGTTGCGGAAGTGGTTTGGTCACGACCCTGAAAAGTACCCTGAATTCAAGAAGCGGTACTTAGCTGAGTTAGCAGCTAATCCTGACCTGCCAGACTTCATCAAAACATTGAAGCAACATGAACAAGAGCCAGTCATTATGCTCTATGGTGCCAAGGACGAAACGCATAACCAAGCCGTTGTTCTAAGCGAACTACTCAAAACAAAGTGAGGTCACTATGCCAAGCAAAGCCGAATTTCGCCCGCTTCAGTTAAAACGTCTGAAAGCCGCCCAGAAAGCGACTCAGGCTGCCAGTGCAACGCTTTTGGCCGCACTAGTTCAAACACCTATGTGGCAACGTGCTCACAGCATCGGTGTTACCGTAAGCGGACCGTTTGAAGTCCCAACCGAGCCAATTATTCAGGCGGCCCACGACGCCAATAAAGCCGTCTACTTACCACGGGTCATGCCCAAGCGGCAAATGGTTTTCCTACCTGATCCTGGCAAAGACAAGCTGATCACCAGTGCTTTTGGTATCCCGGAGCCGCCTTATCAAGCCGATCAGATTCATGCCGCCCCTGATCTCATTTTGGTGCCTGGCATTGGCTTTTCGCTGGCTGACAAGTACCGCATCGGTTTCGGTGGCGGCTATTATGATCGCTTTCTGACAACTTATCGCGGCACCACGATCACACTGGTACCACCCGTGATGGCGTTTCCGCATGTGGCTTGGCCTGTGGAGCCGTTTGATGTGCCAATTCAAACCTTGATTCTTGCTAATGGGGATGTCATTGTGTAACGGTTAGGTTAAGCATTTGGTAAAAGATTGCCTTTCTACTGGACATTCCTTATATTAAAATAAACCTTTTTCATCTTATTTCAGGAGGCACAATATGCGACGTGAACGTATTCGCAAGAATCGTCGAACGCTTTATCTCACGCTCACCGGTATTGGTGCCGCGGTTATTTTTGTAGCTGTTTTTATGTGGCTCGTTCTTCGCGGTGCTAAAGTTCAAGGCCCGGTGACATCTTCCAGCAGCAGTGTTTCATCTTCAGTCACCGTCACACACCCATTTAACAGCGGTACTTATAAGGCTTCGGGCACGGTCATCGATCTAGACCGTGATCAACATGACTTAACCGTCTATGTTAAGCTGACAGATGACCAAACCTACACTCGCCTGCTCATTCTCGATCCTCATGGGCATCCATTTGTCGTCAACGACACCGGCAGTTTTAAGCGTAAAAATGGCAAACTAACATTGACATCCGAACACGCTAATGTTTATGAATACGCCAGTGCGACGACGTACAAGAACAATAAGCCGACTGCCGTTCGCCAGTATTCAGTCGATGGCGCGACCGGCACTGTTCGAAGCTACACCAAGACGCTCACATCCGAGTTGAACAACACGATTACGCTGAAAAACAAAACACCGCACAGTTATCGCTATGTTGAGACCAATTTGCCACTAAGCAAATCGAAGAAAAAGCTAACCAGTCTGGCTAAATTCAAAACCACGCAAGAAACAGCCAGCGCACAGTCAAGCACTGTCAGCAGCGCACCGGTCATCGTTAGCCAACCAAGCGAGCCACCATCATCAGCGGCGCCAGCGCCTTCTGTTCAGCCGAGTGTGGAAAGTCAACAGAGCACGGTTGATAATAGCGGTAGCAATCATAATGGAAATAACAATAACGGTCAAAACGAGTCCCAAACTGACGGCAATTCGAACCCATCTAGTGAACAACCATCCCCGTCACCAGACAGCAGCTCGTCAGCTTCAAACAGTAATCCCAGTTAATTGATTTCCTTAAAAAATCTTACTGACACCCGACTTTTCAGGTGTCAGTTTTTATATGATCAATGACATCCTTGTGATGACTTTAAAAAACATGCCATGACTGACATCAATGATGCCAAATGATGGTTCCACTTTGACGCCGCCAACTGCCTGCGCTAAACTTGCAACCATAGTGGGCAAAATCAAGTTGATGACCACACCCAAATGCGACCCACTCAATTTAACGCACCTGCCGCGTTACCAACTTTCTGGAGGACCACGATGTTCAACCTTGCTGCCGCCGACTTATCCGCGCGTGATCAATATAAATTGCTGGCTGGCAGTATCATCCCGCGGCCAATCGCTTGGATTACCACGCAAAACACGACTGGCCTCATCAACCTAGCGCCTTTTTCATTTACGACCGGGATTTCAAACCAACTGCCACTGTTGTCAGTAGCAGTTTTACGTGATGGGGGTCAGGCAAAGGATACCGCTGCAAATCTATTGGCGCGCCACGAGGCCGTTGTTCACATCGTGAGTGCAGATCTCACGAAGGCCATGAATCAAACAGCTGCCCGCTTAGCACCTGATCAAAGCGAGTTGTCGTTGATTGACCTGCCGTTAGTTGCAAGTACGGACATTCAGGTGCCGGGGTTGCAGGCAGCGCGTGTTCGATTTGAAACCAAGCTTTATCAATACGTGCCGATTCGTAACGCTGATGGTGACATTTTGACTGATCTTTTCATTTTAGAAGTGCACCGATTCCATTTTGCCGATACGGTTCTTGATCCGACAACGCTTCACATTGATCCCACCGTTTTGGCGCCGATTGCCCGCCTCGCCGGGCCGACATACGCCGAGCTTGGACGCACCTTTACACTGCGGCGGCCAAAATAATTTTATAAAGGAGTGTCAGTATTTGACCGCGTTTATTTCCAGTGTTTTTGGTGTTCTTGAAATTTTGATTCTAATCGCAATCGGCTATTTTCTGACAGCACGCGGGTGGTTTAATGACCATTCAAGTAAAATCATTGCCAAAGTTGTCACCCAAGTTGCTTTGCCAGCCTACATGATTGTCACGATTGCTTCAAAATTCACGGCGCCAATGTTGCTGCGACTCTTGCCAGATTTGTTTTTCCCAGTCCTTTCCATGATGATCCTATTTGCCTTATCATTTCTGGTTTGCTACTTATTGAAGGTGCCACATGCACGTAAGGGTACCTTTAAGTCAATGTTTTTTAACTCCAACACAGTTTTTATCGGCTTGCCTGTCAACTTAGCCTTATTTGGGCCAAGTAGTCTGCCATATGTGTTGGTCTACTACATGGCCAACACCACCATTTTTTGGACCATCGGCGTTTACCTTATTCAAGGTGACGGCCCGCGCCCAGCTAAATTTGATTTGAAAAAGGCACTTGGAAAAGTGTTCTCACCACCGTTACTCGGTTTTATGTTAGGGATTGTGCTTGTGCTTTTAAAAATCAAATTGCCGACTTTCTTGATGGCCGATCTGACTTATGTCGGTGCCTTAACTGTTCCCGGCTCCATGTTCTTCATTGGCATTGCTTTGCATCAAGCAGGCTGGGGTAAATTAAGAATCAGCAAAGAAGCTTTGGGTATTTTCAGTGGCCGCTTCCTCTTTGCACCGTTACTCATGACGGCGCTTGTCGCCTTCGCCCCTGTCCCAACTTTGATGAAACAAATCTTTATTTTGCAATCTTGCATGCCGGTCATGACCAATGCGCCTGTTGTTGCCAAACTGTACGATGCGGATTCCGATTACGCTGCTATCATGGTCACCGAAACAACGCTGCTTTCGATGATCGTGATCCCAATCGTGATGACTTGCATCCAGTTCATTCACTAGGAGTTGCTGTCGAATGAAAAAGCGCTATCTGCTACTAGCAGCAATCTTGATCTTATCAGGCTGCTCACAAACTACCTCAACCCCAAAAAAGACAACATCATCATCGAGCGCAACATCACAATCGCACACGGTCAAAAAAGCTGTTCCGAAAGCGACCTTAGGTACATTGGTTGGCCATGCGTTCGTCCAAACAAAAGATGCTACCAAAGCAATTCGAGTCACCTCATCCACCAGCGGCTACTATCTTGAAACATTAGCCAATCGAGATGGTGTCTTTGAAAGTACTGATAGTGGTATTTTTGCTGCTGATTTGACCCTCAAAGGCCGAATCTTCACCTTCACTGGTAAAGCGCAGCCGCAAGCCTCTGCTAATACGATACAATTTCAATTAACAAAAACCGGTAACTTAAAGCAGTTGCCCGATGGTCCCGTTTATAAAAAGGTGCCACAAGACGATCTCGATCGCCTCGCCCAACAAAACCAATAAAGTGTCTGAGCAAAAAGACATCAGCCGTGATCCTATATTTTGTGGGATCACAGCTGATGTCTCTTTTGTTGATGGTACATTTTTAATTGGATTTAAGTTGCCATGCCTAGTCATTCACGACTTCAAATGGTTAAACTAATGCCGGCCGATATAAACTCACAACGATGCCAAGAATCGTTACATCCGGGAAAAACATATCATCCATACTGTCATTTTCAGGATGTAACCGAATGCCGTTCTTTTCTTTATAAAATCGCTTGACAGTGGCTTCATCTTCCTCAGTCATTGCAACAACAATCTGCCCATTCTCGGCGTCATTCTGCTTCTTGACAATAATCTGGTCACCATCTAAAATGCCGATTTTGATCATTGAATTACCTTGAACTCGCAACATGAATAATTCGTCAGCGGCATACGGAAGATCGTCTGGTACCGGAAAATAATCATCGATATTTTCGATGGCCGTAATCGGGACCCCTGCAGCAACTGTGCCGACGATCGGAATACCGTGATCCTGAACGCCAATGAAGTCACGTCCGGCTGAGGTCACTTCAAGCGTCCGCGGCTTCGCTGGATCCTTAGCAATAAGTCCCGCCGCCAACAATTTCTCCAAGTACGCTGCCACCGTGCTTGACGAACTTAGACCGACTGATTTGCCGATTTCGCGAACCGTGGGCGGGTACCCATGATCCTCGATTGCATCATAGATTGATTGTAAAATTTGTTTCCAACGTTTCTGACTTGCTTGTGTTGGCATCCGCTCACCGCCTCAGTTCTAATTGATTACACAAAGCATACCAAAGCGAACGAACGTTTGCAATGATTTTATTCCTAAATAGCAAAAAAGTCCACAGATAAAAAGCATCTGTGGACCTCATCCTTAAATTAATTATGCAATAATGGCATCTTATGCATCTGACGCCGATCACATCTGCTTTTGATGACCGCGTAGAAGAAACTCAAGAAAATATCAAGCGCGATTAACAAAATGCCGGCTGTCGCAAAGTTGCTGAATAACAGCAAGGTTGCCACGAGGGTCAGAGTAATTAATGTCCATTTTGCGCCCCGTAGGATTGTCATGTGGGGTCACTCCTCTCCGTATCGGATAAACCGACATATACTCACCGTTTTGGTTGTGACTCTAATCATACCCAATTTTTGAGTTTTGTAAAGCCTTTGTATACATAAAATTTACATTTGATGCCTTTATTTAGGGTTTTTAAAGATTTGTAACGATTATTCCATGTTGTTTGTAAATTTTATGTAATCTTTTTTAACATCAAATCAATCCGCTTTTAACACGGCTATCCTCGAAATATGACCATGAGTCGAGTATCATTAATGGTACAGAGCGTGAACAGGCACGTTTAGAAACCGGAGCATAAGTGGCCTCCAACCTAAATGGCCGGGCTTGGGTCATTTGGGTTGGGAGGTCCTTATGTGCAGGTTTCTGTGCCTGTGAACGCGTTTTAATGAGCGTGAACAGGGCCCTGCCGCAAATCTGGCTAGTCACTCTCATCGTTTGTTATTGTCATGAAGCTTATACATCCAACAGGTATCACAATTGTAGAGGAGGGTACCCCCTTGAAACATACCGACTCGTGGCTCTATCGCCGCTTTCTTAATAGCAAGTTTATGATCCTGCTAGTTGACTTGTTACTGGCATTGCTCGTGATTTTCGTTTTCACTAAAATTGCGTGGGTTTTCCAGCCAGTACTGGATTTTCTCGGGATTATCGCGCCACCGTTTATCTTTGCCGGCATTCTCTTCTACCTTACTGTCCCGATTATCAATCGATTAGAAAAATTCGGACTTCATCGTGGTTGGGCAATTGGCCTGTTATTCATTGTGCTGATCGGTTTGTTGGCGTGGGGATTGTTGCGTTTCATTCCGGCAGTAAGCAATCAAATTACCAGTATTGTCCATTCAGCGCCGCAAATCTTTGATGAAATTGGCAAATGGTTGGATAATCTGAATGACTAGCAGAATATTCTCTCACAGCATGATCTCAATGAGATTGCAGCAGAAGTGCAAAGTTTCTTCACTGGTAAACAAGGCGCGTTCGTAACCGGCACAATTTCTCAACTGCAGAACTTAATTGGCATTGTTGGTAATGTCGTCATCACCATTTCAACAGCGCCAATCATTCTTTTCTTCATGTTAAAAGACGGCGACAAATTTACGCCGATGGTACTTCATATCGTGCCAACTAAACTTCGCCGGTCAGTCAAGCAAATGTTGCATGAGATGAATGAAAAGGTCGGTTCTTATGTCCAAGGTCAAATCACCGTTGCCTTGTGCGTTGCCGTGATGTTCATGGTCGGCTATTCAGTGATCGGTTTACGTTATGGTCTTATCTTCGGCTTATTGGCATGCCCACTGAATTTGATCCCATACTTTGGCTCAGCCTTGGCGATGATTCCGCCGCTTATCATGGGTGCCCTAACCTCTCCGCGAATGATTTTAGCTGTCATCATCGTCTTTTTCATTGAATGGCTCATCGAAACACAAGTCATCTCACCGCTTGTGATGGGGAGTAAACTTGAATTACATCCCATCACCATTGTCGTCGTGTTGTTAACAGCAGGTAATCTATTCGGCTTAGTCGGCGTTATTCTTGGCATTCCAGGATTCGCCGTGTTGAAGATCGTGGTCACCCGCTTCTTCAGTTGGTATCAACAGGTTTCCGGGCTCTATGAAGCCGAGCATGCCACAGATGACACGAAGCAAAAAGGAGTTCCTCATGAATAATTTTAATGTTTTTCTGATCGGCCTTGACGTCATCCTGATGGCGCTTGCCGGTTACTATCTTTATTGGCAAAGTAAAATTCAAGTTGCTTCTCGTTACGCTGTCACCCAGCTGATGTGGGCAGTTTTCCTAGGCTTTTGGTTTATGACCACTCGGGTCGACAATTTGCCTTACATTGTCTTCATCTCAATCTTTTTGGTTTTGTCGATCATGGCTGGTACCGGTGGATTGGCGCCAACGCGCTTAATCGCGAATGGTATTCTGGCGCGCGTTATTCCTTACGCGAACATGTCCAGCATCACGTTGACGCCGGTTAGTTTGCCTAATGGTCAGGAATGGGTTGTTGCCGTTTTCGCTCTTAGCAAACGGCGCATGGTTCGCCTGACTTTCCAAGCAAGTCTTCAAAACTTTATGACGGAACTCACGAAAGTTTTGCCAAAAACAGTGCCTGTGACTGTCCAACGCATGAACTAGCGATGCAATAACAAATAGCGTTTGCCCCAAGTTGTTACCATCAGCAAGTATCGACAAAAAACTCCCTGAAAATTTTCAGGGAGTTTTCATTTACTTTCACTAGGCTTATACCCTATTCATCTGACTCTTTTAGCAACTTACTCATCGATTTTTCTAATGGCCAGCAATGCGACAATCGCCAGAGCGACCCCTGCTCCTGCCACCAACATCTGCCATGGTGCCGTGATATCTAAGAAGAAATAATCAATCAGGGTCAACATCAATGCCGCAAAAAGTAGATCGACCCAGAATCGGCGCCAGCGCGTGGTCGCTGCCGTGTCTAAAATCAGGACAATGCCAATCAATGCTGACAAAACAAGTCCAAAAGAAATCGTGGCAATCGTGCCAATGGTATCTGTTGGCCGCATCGTATACCAGGCAAAGAGCGCAAATCCTACTGCTGCCAACAGCAAGACAATGACAACACCGATCAATTCGCGCTTAGTACCAAGTTTTTTCACTATGCAGCCTCCTTAAATGTGATCTTCGACTTAGAAACACTGCCGCGTCACACGCTGTCTTCATCATGGTGACCGGTAGTATGACAATCAATGGTTCATAACCTGCAGATTCATCAACCGCCAACTGTGCCAACACCATACTGTTCCTTGCAATATCTTGCACATTTTACCAAAAAAAACCGGAACTTCCAACTATTCGTGGAAAAAGGTTACAATCACAGTAGGTCTTTATTTACAGAAAGGGCGATTTCGATGACACAAAATCTTGCAATTGGCTTTACAGAAGGGTTGCCAATCACGGCACCCAACAGTCTTCAACAGTTCAAGCTGCCAATGCCGCAGCCCCAGTCAGGCGAAGTGATCGTGGCTGTTGCCGGGGTCTCCGTCAATCCTGTTGATACGAAACGCCGACAAGTTGCTGGAAAGCATCAAACACCGCAAATTCAAGGCTATGATGCAGTCGGGACGATTACACAGATCGGTGCCAATGTCACCAGCTTCAAGCCTGGTGATCGCGTCATCTATGCTGGTACAACACACCGTCCCGGCAGTAATCAGCAATATCAGGCAGTTGATGCCCGCTTACTCGCTGCCGCGCCAGCTGATGCCCCAGATGCCGATCTTGCTGCGCTGCCACTTGTCGGTTTAACCGCATGGGAATTACTCTTCGAAAAAATGGGCTTTATCCCCGAATTCAATGCTAATAAAGGACAACACTTGTTAGTCATCAACGGTGCTGGCGGCGTTGGCTCCATGCTTTGTCAATTAGCTCGTTGGAGCGGTTTAACCGTCCTAGCAACTAGCAGTCCAAAAAATCATCCTTGGCTGCTTGATCACGGCGTTGCAACACCACTGGATTACCATCAGGATTTGATTGCCCAAGTCCAACGTGCCGGCTTGCAAACAGTCGACGGTATCGCGTTGCTTTATCAACCAGAACCTTACTTGGCAGCAGCCAGTCAGCTGATTCGTGCCTTTGGCCACATAGGCTGTATTGTTGGCCCACAAACTGGTTTAGACTTGGCCGTTGTTAAAGATAAAGCTGCCAGTTTTGATTATGAGTACATGTTTGCCAAAACCGACTTTGATTATCACGTGGCTTCTCAAGGTGCTATTCTGAGCCGTCTAGTCTCACTCTATCAGGACCATCAAATCAAGGCATCAGTGACCAAGCATTTTGACACCATCTCGGTTGACACCCTCAAGAATGCGACTGCCCTAGTTGAAGGTGGCCATGAAGTGGGCAAGGTTGTTTTGACTGGCCCGTTTGCTTAATACCGCTCACGACCATCAAAAAAGCTAAACTGCCGATAACCATCACAAGCAGTTTAGCTTTATTTGCGGAAACCTAAGGCGTGCTGTAAGGCGATCTTGGCTCCTTCAGAGTTCAGCTGACCCGGATCATAAATGATCGTGCCGTTACCCATGTAATAGTGAAATTGCTGTAACACGGTACGATTGGTCACCGTGCGCAAGCGCAACTCATCATTAACAGCATCAAGAAGTTGTTCGCTCCATGTTTTGCTCATCATTTCCGGAATATCCCGCTCAGTGACGTAACCCTTATCCATAATCGCATCCGCACCTTCTTGCTTTTGTGTTCGCGTCACGGTGTTCTCCGATTGTTCTGCCATCGTAATCCTCCTTAATCTGCTTGTTTTCAGAAAATTTTTAGAGCCGCTTATCCGCGGTCTGTCGCCTTCTTGATTCTATCACACCCAGACACATGCCTTGGGTTTAGACTAATTTAGTGTTATGGTTATTTTTATCCAAAAAGGAGGCGTTATGAATGCGCGTTGACACCGGAAAGTATCCTGAAGGGGTTGACCCCGTTCGAGTGAAACGACTCAAGTTATTGAGTAAAGTCGCGACATTCACCTGTATTTTAATGTATGTTTCTTATATTCCCGAAATCATCGCCAACTTCTCCGGGAATCCGGTTAATCCGATTCAACCACTGGTTGCGATGATCAATGCCACTTTGTGGACCTTCTATGGTTGGACTAAAACATACAAAGACTGGCCGATTATCATCTCAAATATGCCCGGTATTCTGTTCGGGCTGGTGACTTTCATCACAGTTTTCATCCACTAATAAGCCGCTATTCGACAACACCTTCATCTTAGATGAGGGTGTTTTTTACTTTACCTGATAGAGTAATCGTGCTAGTATTACTTCAACAGATGCAGTACTGATGTAAAGCACTTTGAAACGTGCTTTGCATCAGTCCATAACGATAGAGGGAGGTCATGCTGTGATTAGCAGTGACGCCATGCGTGGGTATAATGATGCGCTCATTCTTGCGATTTTACAGCAAGGCGATTCCTACGGCTATAAAATTGGCAAAGAAATTCGTGAGCGCACAGATGGTCAATACCTCATTCGAGAAACAACCCTTTACGCCGTCTTTAACCGACTTAGCAAAAATGGCTACATCGATGATTACCCAGGGGATGTCACCAATGGCAAGCCCCGCACTTATTATCGCATTACCCCAAGCGGCCGTAATTTTCTTGCTGTTAAAGCAGCCGAATGGGAACGTGTCAAAACCGTTGTCGATCCATTCTTAAAACAGCCGCTAACGAATCTTTAACCTTGGAGGAATCGCCCATGGATACCATCACCACCTACCTAGATAGTCTTTTTGCTTCCTTACCTGATAATGACAAAACCCGACAAGCCAAAGCCGATATGCTCGCTAACATGCGTGATTATTACCGTGATTTGTTGCGCGAAGGTAAAAGCGAAGAAGCCGCTATTGGTGCTGTCATCAGCGCGTTTGGCTCAATTGACGAGCTACGGGCTGATCTGGGAATGCCAGCACAAGCAACGGCGACAACAACACAGTCGGACCCCACCGACGCTGAGGAGGAAGCCGATGAAGATGCGATTACTGAAACCGAACTTCGCAGCTTCTGGCACATGGCCGATCAGTTTGCCACCCAAATTGCCCTTGGTGTTTTGCTTTGCGCCGTCAGTATCGCCTTGCCTGCCTACACAGGCGGGGGCCGCTGGGAAGGATTCGGTGTGATTGGCATGTTTCTGCTTGCTGCACTTGCAGTTGGTCTGTTCATCTGGGGCGGCACCGTCTTCAGCCAGCAAAAAAAGCAGCTTAATGACCGGCCGATCACAGCCAGTGCCAAACAGCTAGCCAACAAGACCACCGGGGAATACACCCGGCAATTTGCCGCTGGGTTGATTGCTGGTATTATGATCTGCATCGGCTCTCTCATCCCACCCATCATTTCTGCCTACATTCCTGGTTTTATCAGTGAAAATGCTGGCGGAGCGCTATTTCTAGCAATTGCTGGCCTAGGCAGCTACCTGATCATCTATGTCTCCATCAATTATTCTCAGCTAAAACGTTATGCTTACGCGACAACTGCGGCAAATTCAACTGCTTGGTACCATGGTACTGATGACGATGCCGCTAATTATTGGGAACAGCCACACAAGCATCATCAGAACACCCGAGCACGCCAAGATATAGCACTTTTTCACCAAGTCTATTGGCCGACTGTGCTTATCATCTATCTTCTTGTCAGCTTTCTACTCCACGGATGGGCATACTCTTGGCTCATTTTCATCATTGGCGGTGTCATGCAAAACATCATTACTGCCGTCATCGCACGCCGGGACTATTCAGAATAAAGCGTTTCGATTCATTGTGCAAGTCCGTCACGGCAGCTTTTCTTCTCTGATATTCACAGGCATGCCTCTTTACAGCAGACCGGAAGTTCAGTACAATGAACCTTGTGTTTTGGGTCCATAGCTCAGTTGGGAGAGCGCCTGCTTCGCATGTAGGAGGTCGACGGTTCAAGTCCGTTTGGATCCATTTTATATCAGCTTTCATGGCGGGTCTTTAGCTCAGTTGGGAGAGCGCCTGCATGGCATGCAGGAGGTCGACGGTTCAAGTCCGTTAAGATCCATGAGTGATTTTCTTCTGGCAATTAGCTTCACTGAACATCAAACTTGCGCTCATAGCCTAAAAGGAATAGTCAACATTTCTTGCTGGGCAGGCAGTGTTGATTTCGAAAAACGCCAGCGACAGTTAGACAATTTCGTCTACTGTCGCTGGCATTTTTTGTTGTTAGCATTTGCCAAAACAATCATCATCTTTTCCCTGAAACAAAAAAATGCCCAACCCTTATCAGGTGGACATTTTCTCTGATTATGCAAAAGTGGTTTTAATCTGCATCTGCTTGACGTCGGCCATCGTTTGACAACCGGTTAGCTGCATGGCGATGTTGATTTCCATCTTCATGTGATCGGCTACCGCCTTGACGCCTTCCCAGCCGCCGAGGGCTAAGCCATAACTGAATGGCCGGCCGATGCCGACAAGATCGGCGCCGAGGGCCAAGGCCTTCAGGACATGGGTGCCGCGTTGAACGCCACCATCAAAGATAATTGGTACGCGATGATCAACTGCAGCCGCAATTGCTGGTAAGGCTTCAATCGCACCTGGCGCACCATCTAGTTGGCGGCCACCGTGGTTGGAAACATAGATGCCAGCTGCACCAGCTGTGATCGCCGCAACCGCATCATCAGGATGCTGAATGCCTTTGACAATAATTGGCAGCCCTGAATAAGAGGCCAACTTATCGATGGTTGCAAGATCCAGTTTCTGCATGGATTCTTTAAACAAACCGCCAGCGCGAACTCCCTGCTGCCCAGTATTGTAACCTTCAAGATTAGCTAAGCGGCCTTTGAGATGATAATGATTCATCACGTCTTTTTCCCGATAGCCGCCAAGTGTCGAATCGGCCGTCAGAATGATCGCCAATGCGCCTGCTTGTTTTGCCTGATCTAACAAATATTGGCAATACGACCAATCTTTTGGCATGTAAAGTTGGAACATATAAGGGGCACCGTCGCTGACCGCAGCAGTTTCCGCAATTGTCTTGGAAGCAAAGGTGCTTTGCGACATCATAATACCGGCTTCTTTTGCGCCTTTTGCTAAGCCCAATTCACCGCTTGGATGTGCCAGCGTGTTCCCGGCGATCGGCGCAGTTAACAGCGGTGATGCCAGTCTTGCTCCCATAAAGGTCGTACTTTGATCCGGCTTCTCCACTCCTTGGAGCACGCGCGGGAGCATTTGTACATCTGTAAAAGCGGTGGTGTTGCGGCGCATGGTGTAACCATCGTCAGAGCCTTCGCTGATATAGCCAAATTCGCCACGGCCAAGAATTTTCTCCGCACGCGCCTCCAAACTGGCTAAATCCAACACATCAATCGCATCAACTTTGCCGAATGGATCGGTCTCTACTGCATCGACCATCGTAAACTTCCTCTCTATTTCTAAAAAATTAAACGTGCCCACTCATCTCGGACAGTTTGTGCCGTCATATTAGTCCAAATAGTCAATCAGCTGCTTCACATCATAGCGATCAGTATGAATCGGCTTCTCAGCTGCCTTACCAATAGCCACTGCCATAACTGGCACAAAACGTTTTGGATCAAGTCCCAATGTTGGAATAATCGTCTTGAAGTCGTAACCGGACCACGGATTGGCATCAAAGCCATGTGCCCGCGCCGTCAGCAGCAGTTGCATGCCAACCATGGCGCCATCGATGGTGGCATCTAATGTCAGAAATTCAGGTGAAGCATTTTCATATAATGGCAGGAAGGTATTGAAAATCTGGTCCAACTTTTCCTTGCTGATTTTGCCGTCTTCATAAACCTTGGTCCAAACATCACGATAAACTTCATGAGACTGCGTATCGCCGGCGATGAAGATGATGGCAGAACTGGAGTCAATCTGCGGATAGTTGAATTTCATGGCAGACTTTTTCAATTTTTCTTTGCCTTCTGGTGTATCAATAATGACAAAGTGCCACGACTGCAAGTTGCAGGCAGATGGGGCGGTGGTAGCTTCTTTAATCATTTCCTGAAGCTCATCGCGACTGATTTTAACTGATGGATCGAACACCCGAACTGAATGACGATCAAACATCACGTCTGCGAAGTCATTATTAGTTATTTTTTTTGTTGCTACTGTTTCTGTCATTTTTTTTGCCTCATTTCTTAATATCAATATTAACCGTTTTCAATCAAATAATATAGGTCGTTGCCAGCGGATTCATCATGCTGCGATCGTAGCGTCCGGTGATCAAATAAGGGGCGGTTTTATCGGCATCGACTTGTTCCAGATGCAAAGTGTTGAACATGGTCGAAGTCGCAAAATGATACCAAATCGCACCAAGCGGCCTGAGCACTGGCAATTCACCGAATGGATCATCTTCAGTTGATGCAAGTTGAATCGACAGTTTCCCTGGCTCAACTCGATCAGCTAACGACTTCATCTGCGTGGCGACCAGCTCAACATTTTCAAAGTGGTTCGCACCTTGTTTATCCTGTACAAGATCATGGGTGAAGAAGAAACTGTTCATTTCGGATTCTTTGTTTAAGGCAAATTGGCTGCCAAATGTTTGCAAAATGGAAGGATCATTGACATCCCCGGCTTCCCAATCAACCGAAAGCAGCGTCTTGCCGTGACGTTCCACCGTGGCACTGGCACTGTTGTCATTGCGCCGCAGTTCGATGTGATCGGCGAGCTTCTTAGGAATACCTGCACCTTCACGACCTGCCACCAAGCCGGCTTCAGCACCAGGGCCATGCAGGAGCAAGGTTAGTGGATAGGAACCCATCATTTTGTCTTTGTAGCTAACAAGGGCAAATAGCGTTTGTTCCAGATAAGGTCCGCCAAACGACGGCTTACCCATGTGGACGACGTAGCCACACACAACTGGTGCAACCAACTTCAACGGTGCCGGAATCAATTTGGCCAAGGCGTCTGGATCCGTGGCATAGGCAAAACTGATCCCTTCTTGATCATTCATACTTGGTAAATTCAGAAAGTTCTTCACGTCTTCTTGACTCACAACATAACTCGACATTTTTGACGCTCCTTTTTTGTGAACGCTCGCCAGCGCGGTTGAGGCACTGATTCGCGTGTTATCGAAAGTAACTAACTACATAATCCCATCCATCACATGAACATCTGGTGCACCATTTTTGACGATCCGATTGACCCGATCCAAAATCAATGGGTTGAACTGTGGGTGGGTCAAAATGTAGAACTGATCTTCTTCAAGTGCTTTGAAAACCGTCGCCGCAATCGTATCAAGTGGCATACCGTTGGTGATCACATATTTGGCAAACTGTTGACCTTTCAGGAAAGCCTCGCTTTGATAGTAAGGATCACTTGGATCGCTGTATTGCTTTGGACGATGTTCTTCAGTGTGATAAAGATCCGTCTGAACAAAACCTGGGCACATCACATGCATTTCAATATCAGCACCGGCCCGCTGCAGGTCATAAGCAGTTGCTTCACTCATACCGACGCTGGCAAACTTGCTGGCGTGATATGCAGGCATGCCTGGGGTATCGACCAAGCCAGCGATCGAAGCGACGTTCAAAATCGCCCCGTGCGTTTTTTGCGCCATCATAATTGGAATAATCCGCTTCATCGCATAAACCTGACTCATCACATTGACGTGCATGATCCATTCCCAATCACGGGTTGGTAATTCCCACATACGTCCTGGCAAAGCAATCCCTGCATCATTGATCAGCAGATCGATTTGCTTAAATGTTTGAAGTGTCTGATCAATAGCTGCGTTGACTTCGTCTTCTTTGGTAACATCAGTCGGAATCATCACAGCATCCGCCCCTGTTGCCACAACGATTTGATAAGTTTCATTCAAAGCCGGCTTGTCGATATCGACTAAGGCGAGCTTCATCCCCCGTTTTGCCCCTTCTTCAGCAATGACCCGACCAAATCCGTGGGCGGCCCCGGTGATGAACATGACCTTGTCCTTAAAATCCTTCATAATTGCTTGCCTCCTATGTGGCGTGAATCCGCACACGCAGTCATTCATGTGTGTGCTTATTCACAATTTCGAATACACCTTTACGATAGCGCTTTCAAAACGTATGATGAAGGTACAGTTTGCACATGAATGAACAAATAAATTTGTATGTTTTTGCTAATTGACACGTGCCACCTTCACGTCACCTTCGAGGATAAATAATGAAATTAAATACTTTGCTCCAACGACTTGACCAAACAGTCCCATTAGCCTTTGATACCAGTCTCCAAAACCCCGAAATAACAAGCCTGCAATTTGACGATGATACGACTTTTTCGCCACATCCGACCTCACTGTATCTTGCTGTATCTGCTGATCAAACGATTACTTTGAAAGGATCTGTTGGCAAGACTGCACAACTGTCCCTGTGTGCTCAAACGCAGCTAAAAAACGAGTCGCAACTTGCTCAACTATTCGATCGGGCTGGTTGTCTTTTGACGTCCGAAACAAGTTTACAAGCACAGGTTAATCAGCTTGCTATTAAAGCGATCACAGAGGACTTCGACACGATTCTTAATCAAGCCGCCCGGACATTAGGTAATCCCTTGATTGTTCTTGATCTTGTCGGGCAACCTGTGGCGCAATCCACGCAAGCGCCGGCCATTAGTGACTTGACAGCGCCAGCTATTACCTCTGTCCAGGTCCAACAGGCATTGAAAAAATTCAGACCCGCTAAAGACTTGATCCCGCAAGTTATTCTCATTCAGCAATCACAGCTGCCCTTGCTGCTTTTATGTCTGCCATTGGCCTATCGCAACAATGCCCTAGGCTACCTCGTCATGCCAGCCTGCGTCAGACCGCTCACCGCTGAACAAACTGCCTTCTTCAAAGCCGAAGCCAAAATCATCACCAGCTCCTTGATCAAAAACCGGATGATGCCGACCGCCGCCTCAAAACGCGATCAACTGCTCACCATGCTGCTTACCGAACAACAAAGTGGTACCTTTGCCGCTCAGTTTGCGAAAGAACATGCAACATTGCCAACAAGCATGGTTTTGATTAAGGGTGAGCCTCGTGCTGGACAATCTTTGGCAGCGTTGAAAGAGCGACTAAAGTATTTATTAACCCCGCTTTTCTCACAAACTTTGATCACACTTTATCATCATCAATGTCTAGCCTTAGTTTCTGTCGACTTACCAACTTACAACAACCCTGAATTTAAAGCTAATTTAGCGACCATTGCCGATCGTGCCAACTGTCGTTTGATCGTTTCGAATCAATATACGCGGCCTGAAGATACCATCGCTGCCTATGCCGTCTGCAGTCGTACTGCGAAGCTTAAATCTCAACCAACTCACGTCACCATGTGTGAGGATGCCTTCTTTGACTTAATGCTGGCACAGGTCGATCATGCCGAAATTTTGCCATTTTTCATCAATCCGGCGGTTAAGGCATTGATGGATCATGATGCTGAAAATAAAACTGAGTTGTTACCGACACTGGACGCTTATCTTGAATCTGGTGAAAACCTCACCCACACTGCCAGGCAACTTTTCATTCACTTAAACACGTTGCGCTACCGGCTCAAGCACATCAGTGACATTACTGGAATTGATTTAAAAGATGCTGAAACTTGTTTCAAACTTGGCGCAAGTTTTAAGGTGCGTCGATATTTGAATCACAATAAACTCACTTTCACCCGATAATTTGATGGCTTTAACGTCATTTTGCCTGCGAGACAAATCAGTTGCTTTTAACGCCAAATCAGCCTATGTTAACGGCGAAAGGAGCTGATCCTATGCAAATTCATTTTGATGAAGGTGCCACTGAAAAAATCCAACCGCATCTAGGCGATGACAAAAAGTTGCTGCTTACGTTTGAAGATGGGGTGGGTCCTTATTCGCAGCATGCGATGATCCATATGCAGGTCCAGTTCTCACTTAACGTCGTAAAAGCTAGCGATCCGGCAACGGATTATGACACTGAAATTGACAGTAACCTTGGTCCAATTCTGATCAAGGGTTATTCGCAAGAAGATTTGAATGCCCACATGAATGTCCACTTTAACAAAACGCTGAATACCTTAGTTTTGAGTGGTGACGGCGGTGATATTGATACCAATATGGGCTTTATTGACTTCACCGAAGCCAATGGTGTTCGAAATAACCCTGCTCGCTAACTGCTATTTTCAAGAAACGTAATCTCGGGGCATTCTTAACAACTCGTAACAGAAAAGCCGCGTCAAAAATCACAAAAATATTTTTTACGATGCTGATA
>OBWV01000366.1_pt1 | contig 46895 bp, 34 predicted proteins | sample 1495351 | NCBI WGS metagenome assembly OBWV01 (sample SAMEA2580122, study PRJEB22360) | human gut metagenome | biome: human gut; feature: human-associated habitat; material: faeces | place: Denmark | collected 2008/2010 | reverse complement strand
CATACTCACACCCTACGCAAATTCACCCACCCCAAAAAAGATAGGAAGAAGAAATGAAGAAAATATTCTTACTTGAAGACGACCTTACAATCGCCAAAAACCTAATCCTTTTGCTCCGCTCGGAAGGATTCACCGTCACCCACGCCCCCACAAGACGCGAGGCCCTTGCCGCGCTCGCCGGCAGCAGATTCGATCTCGCGCTGATCGATATCTCCCTGCCCGATGGAAACGGCTTTACGGTCTGCACGGAAATCAAAGAATCGCAGGATATTCCCGTCATCTTTCTGACCGCCTCCGGCGACGAAGCCAGCGTCGTCACCGGACTGAATATGGGCGCGGATGACTATATCACCAAGCCTTTCCGTCCCCGCGAACTGGTAGCAAGAATCAAAACCGCCCTTCGCAAAAGCGGAGTCAGTACATCCGCCTTTGAAATCTGCGGCCTCCATGTCGATACTGCCAGCGGTGTCGTCAAAAAAGACGGCAGCGACGTTTTTCTTTCCGCCCTGGAATACCGGCTGCTGCTGGTATTTATCAACAACCCGGGAATTATTATAACAAGAAACCGCCTGCTCGATGAACTGTGGGATGCCGCCGGTGAATTTGTAAATGATAACACACTCACCGTTTACATCAAACGGCTTCGGGAAAAAATAGAAAAGGATCCCGCTAATCCGCAGATCATTCTGACCGTCCGCGGAACCGGATACCGATTGGGGGATGGAAATGCTTCGGAATAGGGAATTTCGGCAGTTCGCCGTCATCTTCTTTTTAATAGCCGCTGCTTCTGTGACGCTGGGGTTCGCCAACAATATAGCCGCAGGGATTCTTGCCCTGTTTTCTTCCTTTGCCTTCGGAACAGCTTTCTTCGTGTTTACAAAAGCCAGATACAAAAGCCTTATGCAGATTTCCGAGCAGATTGATCTCGTGCTTCATAATGCCGACCATCTGTTTATTACGGAATCGGAGGAAGGAGAGCTTTCCATCCTGCAAAGTGAAATCACTAAAATGATGCTGCGTATCCGGGAACAAAACGACGCTCTGAAAAAAGAAAAGGAGCATCTTGCAGACTCCCTTGCTGATGTCGCCCATCAGCTCCGGACTCCTCTCACATCGATAACCCTCGTCCTGTCATTAATAGAAAATACATCTGATGAAAAGGAACGGAAAAATCTGATAAGGGAAACAGAGGAACTGCTTGTACGGATGGACTGGCTGCTCACTTCCCTTTTGAAATTATCACGCCTTGATGCAGGAATTGTGGTTTTTCAGAAGGAGCAAGTCAACATAAACAGCTTAATTACTGCCGCACTCCGCCCTCTTCTGATCCCCATGGAGCTTCATAATATCTCTTTGCAGGCCGATGTACCACCCGGAATAACCATAGAAGGGGACTTCAACTGGCTGTCGGAAGCCCTTCAGAACATCTTCAAAAACTGCATGGAAAGCGCAGGCGATAATGGAAAAATTGATATCCATTGTGAGGACAATCCCATTTTTACGGAAATCACAATTCATGACAGCGGAGAGGGCTTCAAAAAAGAAGACCTTCCAAACCTTTTTAACCGGTTTTACCGGGGGCAAAATTCCAGTACCGCCGGATACGGAATAGGCCTGGCGCTGTGCCGGACCATAATCACAAGACAAGGCGGATCCATTACCGCCCGGAATCATCCCCGGGGCGGCGCGATGTTTGTCATCCGTTTTCCAAAGTGACGGATCTCTCACCGAAAAGTCACCGGAATGTAAGCTGAAAGTTCTATTATATGGCTATGAACTACGAAAGGAGACACATATAATGGAGTTTTTAAAAATTAAAGAGCTGTGCAAGGTCTATGGAAAAGGGGAAAACCAGGTTACCGCGCTCGACCATATTTCACTTACTATCGAAAAAGGGGAATTCACCGCTATCATCGGTTCCTCCGGCTCCGGCAAATCCACCCTACTGCACGCCATCGCCGGCGTAGACATCCCTACAAGCGGGAAAATATACCTGGAGGGCCAGGATGTATACGGACAGAGCAATGAAAAGCTCGCCATTTTCCGCAGACGCCAGGTAGGATTGATTTACCAGTTCCATAACCTGATACCGACCCTGAATGTGGAAGAAAATATTACCCTCCCTATCCTCATGGACAAACGCAAAGTCAACCAGAAACGGCTGAATGACCTGTTAGAGCTCCTTGGCCTGGAGGAACGCAAAACACATCTGCCGAACCAGCTGTCCGGAGGACAGCAGCAGCGTGTCGCCATCGGCCGTGCCCTGATGAATGCCCCCGCCGTCATGCTTGCCGATGAACCTACCGGCAGCCTGGACAGCAAAAACGGCCAGGAAATCATCCATCTTCTGAAAGAAAGCCACAACAAATATCACCAGACACTCATCATTGTCACACATGATGAAAATATTGCGCTCCAGGCGGACCGGATTATCTGCATCGCGGACGGAAAAGTGGTGCGTGATGAGAGGCAGGTGGCACGCTCATGAATATCTTTAACAAGGTAGCCCTCCAGGGACTGAAAAAAAATCGTACCCGGACCCTCGTAACCATTGTCGGAGTCATTCTGTCCGCTGCCATGGTAACGGCAGTCACCACCTTTGGCGTTTCCCTTCTGAATTATTTGATAAATGGATCCATTTCCAAATACGGTGACTGGCATGCCGCGTTTTTGGACGTCGACTCCTCTTTTATCCGGGAACAGGCCGTCAATGATAAGCTTGCTGCCACAGCAGTTTTTGACAATATCGGCTATGCCGGGCTTGGCGGCGGCCAAAATCCGGATAAACCCTACCTTTTCATAGCCGGCTTCACCGATGAAACCTTTGCTGCGCTTCCCATCACTTTGCTTTCAGGCAGACTGCCCGAAAACAGCGGGGAAATTCTGATTTCCAGCAAAGTCGCGTCTGACGGCGGTGTCAGTTTCAAGGTGGGCGATACCCTTTCCCTGTCCGTAGGGAACCGCATGGACGGAGACCGTAAGCTGTCTCAAGGCGATCCCTATGCTGCCGAAAGGGAAACGTTCGTGCCGCAGGCAGAGAAAACCTATACCGTTGTCGGTACCTGCCGCAGGCCTGATTACGAGGAGGCTTCCGCTCCGGGATATACTTTGATAACCAAAGCGGATGACCGCACCGAAACAGACAGCTTCAGCCTGTTTGTCACCCTGAAAAATCCACGTCAGGTGCGCGCCTATATAAACAGTACCGGAAAACATGCTTACGTCCTCAATGACAACGTACTGCGTTTCATGGGAATTTCCGATGACAACCTGTTCAATATGTTCATGTACTCTATGGGGGGCATTGTCATCGCCATCATCATGCTCGGATCCATTTTTCTTATCTATAATTCATTCAACATGTCACTGAATGAACGGACACAGCAGTTCGGCATCCTCTCTTCCGTGGGAGCCACGGCAAAGCAGCTGCGCAATTCGGTATTGTTTGAAGGATTCTGCATAGGCATAATCGGCATCCCCATCGGTATCGCGGTCGGAATCATCAGCATCGGACTGGTCATTTCCGTTATTTCCCAAAACTTTGCCAGCATCCTCTTCCGGGATGTTCCTCTGACCCTTACCTTATCCGCTCCCGCGCTCATCGCCGCGGCGGCAGTCAGCCTGCTTACCATCCTGATTTCTGCATATATCCCGGCCAGAAAGGCCGCCAATACACCTGTGATGGAATGCATCCGCCAGACGAACGAGGTAAAAATCGAATCCAAAACCGTAAAAACCTCCAGGCTGTCCATGCGTATTTATGGTCTGGAAGGAACGCTTGCACTGAAAAATTTCAAAAGGAACAAAAAAAGATACCGCAGCATTATACTTTCCCTTGTTTTAAGTATAGTCCTGTTCATTTCCACCAGCGCTTTGACGGCTGATATGAAACGAATGTCGAGCCAACGGACAGAGATTACGGATTATGATATTATTTTTTCCACACAGGATCTGGATGACGGGCAAATGCTTTCGCTTTATGAGAAGCTGAAAACTGCCCGAGGTGTATATGATGCTTTGTATCAGGAAGTTATGGCTTACTCCTGTGCTGCCGGTTCCGGTGAGCTTTCCGAAGATTATCTGCGGCATGAAGGCCTGAGTTCAACAGATGAAATCGTGGATCTGCCCGTAAATATACAGTTCCTTGAAGACAGCCGGTATGAGAATATTCTCAAAGAGCTGGGGTTATCCGAGACAGAGTATACCGGAGAAAATGCGAAGTTTATTGCCGTTTCCATGACGGCGGAGGATGACCGTATCCTTACTGTTTTCAGGAATTCTTCTGTAAAAATTACTCTTATTCCTGAAACCGACAGCGGGGAAAAGCTGTCCGAAAGCAAAAATATCGATGTTGCCTTTGTGAATTTCGTACCGCCGGATTCTCCTCCGGCAAGAGGAAACTCCGGACAGAAACAGGCCTGCTTCCAGGTGCTCGCGCCTTATTCTGCAAAAGGTACCTTTGAATTCCCGGATGCTTCGGAAGGCGTGAAAAGTTTAAGCTTTCAGTCAGCCGATCCCTCTCTTTCGGCATCGGAAATGGAGACTATTATAGAAGGTGAAGGAATTACGGGAGAATACAGTCTTTACAATATGTATCAAATGATGGATGAAAACAGGAATTATATTTTTATAGCCAATGTATTTGCCTATACCTTCATCGTTATGATTTCGATGATTGCAGTCGCCAATGTGTTCAATACGATTTCCACGAATATTAAGCTGCGCAGGCGGGAGCTCGCCATGCTCCGTTCCGTGGGAATGTCTGAACACGATTTCCAGAAAATGATGAATTTTGAATGCATTTTTTATGGAATGAGGGCGCTGCTTTATGGCCTTCCCATCGCAGTATTTGCCGCATGGCTGGTTCACAGGGGAATGATTGTGGATGAAGTCGGATTTTCGATTCCCTGGGGAAGTATCGGGATCAGCGTGTTTGGAGTCCTGTTTATTGTATTTATTACGATGCTTTATACGATTAACAAGATAAAGAAGGAGAATATTATTGATGCCCTTCGGGATGAGATGGCATGATAAAGGATGATGTATTTCGATGAAATGCAGGAATGTGCTGAGTCAATGCCACCTGTAATATGTATGAATCGAAAAGCGGCGGCCCGGAAAGTGAAATCAAAACTGCCGCCTTTGCTATCCGAATAAAACCCCCCTTTCTGCCTCCCAAACGCCGGGGATACAGACAGGCAGAAAGGGGTTCTGAACAGTTACCTCTGGTTTAAAAAACGCTCCTTCACATATTGAATGGTATCTGAGTTGGTAATCAGGCAGCTGATTTCCTTCCGCTCTGTTTTCCCGCTGTTATACAGCCAATTCAAAGAACCGATAAACAGATACCTGTCGTCCACCATAAGCAGCTTTATATGGGTTGGCGGTTCATATTTCAGCCCATCGCCCAGAAGAATCCGAAGCTTTCTTATTACATCCGCAGATGCCTCTTTTTCCCATGGAATATCCTGCTGCACCAACTTGTCGATATCCTCCAGGGAACAATCCTCCGCCTTATAACCAAATATAATCCGGACCTGAATCTCATTCTCTACTTTATCACGTATCGCCTCCAGCATCCTGTCTGTTACCACGTTCCGTCCAATCCATGGCGATATAATCTGAATACTCTGTACCGCCCTTAAAACCATTTCATTCAATATCTCATTATGCAGCCGCGGCGTATCAATGATGTTATGAGGAATCACTTCCTTCAGGTATCTTCCAATTTCATCCTCTTCAGCCAGCTTTTGTTCTCCGGATAATATATGTATGATATTTTCATCCCACAGCATATTTTCACCGGACAGCCGGTCCGTATCAAAAAGGCTGTATATTTTCCCGGATTCCCCTATCACATCCACCGCTTTTTTCAAATAATTGTTCTTACCTTGTGCTGCAGACAGGTTTCCCACAAATATGAACTGCTTTTTTGCCCGGGAAAAGGCCACATTAAGGAGATTGCACTTCCCGCCGATAAAATTACAAAGTCCCGAATCATTTTCTGCAGTATCGATTACACAGGAGAACAGAATATATTTCTTTTCCGCTCCCTGAAATACATGTACAGTCCCTGTTTCCACTCCGGGAATACTTTTCCTCAGCATTTCCGCCTGCTTTGAAAACGGCGTGATGATACCGATATCCTTCTTTACCTCTTCCCCGTATTCCCTGACGAAAATACGGACAATCTCCTGACATGCCTGAATCTCCGCAACATTATAATGCTGGGCCGCCTTAAAGCCTCTGATATCAAAGGCCGTCAGATTACTGCCGAACAATTTCCGGTTATCATCCGTACCTACCAGCTCCAGAACATGGTTATATACATATTTATTAGAAAAAGCCATTATTGCAGGCTCACACCGTCTGTGTTCCGTCAGGATCACCCCCTGGCGTATATCCCCCACCATCTCGAAGAAATCACTCGCTTTTGCCGCATAGCTCTGCGCACTGGCAGCATCCAGGCAGAATCTTTCATAACAATCCTCACCCAGCAAATCTGTATATTTCTTCTCCAGCAGGCTGGAGGGAACACTTTTTATCGGTTCAATCTGATTCACATCCCCCACAAACACCGCCCGGCCGGCCCGATACAGCGGCGCCAGTGCATAATAAGGAACAATCTGGCCGCTCTCGTCAATCAAAAGCATATCAAATAGTCCGGGAATCATGGGGAATGTCGTTTTCCGGAAGGAATGCAGTGTCGTGGTAACCACCGGAAAACACAGAAAAAACGTCTCCCACAGCATACGAACCAATGCGGCTTTCTCCTCCTTATATGCCGCATCTCCATTATATAAAGCCCGGCACCAATTATAAAAAGCCCCTCCATCTCCCCTCTCCTGGGCAGTAAGTAAAATATTCAGATTTTCCAATACAGGCTCTTTATTCCTAAGGACATAGCTTTCAAATAAAGACAGAGAAGCCATAAAAAGCTGATTTCTCATGGTGATTATCCTGGGACAGCTAAAGAACATAAAAGCCTCTGCTTTCAGACACTGTTCTGCAGAAATCTCCAATTCCTGCTCCAGCATCGAAAGAAGCTTTAAATATGCCTCCAGAATCTGCTGTTCCTTTCTGACATTTTCACTGTGGGACTTATTCTTCAGCAGCTCCGTCTGAATAGCGGCCGCTTCTTTTTCCTGTATTCCTTGTCTTTCCTTTGACCGGGCTGCCTCCATAACAAGCTCATTCATCCGCCCATCCAGACTCTCGTGCTGCTTCTTCCGGTCATAAATCATATCGCGAATCTGTTGTGCGGAACCATATTTCTTCTTCACTTCTCCTGCCGCAGGGAACAGGAAAATAAACATCTTTTTGACCCCGGTTATGCTTTCATACTCCTCCAAATCAGAATAAAGTGCGGAAAGCTGTTTCTCCGATTCTTCTTTTTGCTTAGCCAACCGGCTCTTTTCCTGCTCAGCCTCATTATTCTTTCTTTTCAATTCCGCTGTTTCATTCAGGCAATCGGAATAGTTCTTCTCTTCTTCCTTTATTTTCGCAGCTGTTTTGCTGAACTCCTTTTCTATATACTGCTGTTTTTCCCACAGCTCTTTTAAGGAAGAACAGTCTTCAAACTTTTCCCGCAATGAAATAAATTCTGTCATTTTCCGGGAAGTCCGATCCATCTTCGTGCGCAGTTCCATATAGTGTTCCTTTACGGCCTCCGCCTCTTTTTGCGTAATCTCCTTATTTTCCAGGAAATCACAGAACGGCCTGAAAAAGGAATTGTAAAAATCTTCTATATTTCCGCTGTTTCCAAGTCTGGCACACAAAATACCTGCACACTTCGCTCCATCAGTTTCGATTTCACCGGCACACTCTGAAAAGAAGGCCACCTCCCGCAATAATTCCAAGCCGATATTATCAATTGCTTTATTATTCGTACTGCTTATAACGATAGAATACGGATTTTTTCCCGCGAGCGGAGAACACTTGATTTTCTTTCCTTCTGCCCCCATATCTATCCATGGTTTGTCCCATACTTCTAATAATGCATCCGCTTTTTTTACCAATGTATCTGCAATCAATTCTTTCAACAACGTCGTTTTTCCAGTTCCCGGAGGCCCCTCAACACACAGCAGCGTTGACTTTTCCGCCATCTGCACCAATTCCCATTGTTTCCGATTAACCGGATATTCCGCCTGATAACTTCCAAGATGGCTTCCATGAAAGGAAATTCCGCTTATATCTTCCGCACTTTTCCCGGAAATCCCCATGTACTGCTGCACAGTCTCCGGCAGAATGCCATCCTGACTGTAAAACCGCTCCATGGTTTCCATCTCATCCCGGAAACAGTTTTCAATCACCGCATCCTGGGATGCAAAAGAGACCAGAGCCTTTTCCAACATCTGCCAGTCCCCGGAAACCTGGCATGCCTGTAACTGCGTTCCAAAAATATGCCTGAATTCTCCGCTTACCGTCTGATATAAGTTCAGGATACTCTCTTCCGGATGCAGCGCATCCACAGCAGCGGACATTTCATCAATCTGCTTTTCATACAAAACTCTCGCATCTGTCAATTCCATATCGTTTTTCTGAGCAACAAGCAGCGTGAGGATATTTTTGTTGGCATACACTTTCTGTATTCGATACGAATCTTCCAGGCGCTCACAGGTGAATGTGAATAATGGCTGCTGGGTATGTTTTCTCCGATTCAGATATACGGGATAAAAAATATAAAAAATATGATTATTTTCTATTTTGTTGACCTCCTCCTTTGCCTGACCCAGAAACTTCTGAGTGGTAAAAGGAAGCCTTTGAAACAAGTCCTGCAGAGAAATACGGTGATCCACATACTCTCTGATCAAATTTTTCCCTTCCTGCTTTTTATTCAGGGGCAGTTTACCGCTTAAGATCTGAAGGATTTGTTCCGCCTTTCTTTCGGCCATTTTGGCAGACAGAAAAGGAAATTTACAGTTTTCCAATAATACATCAATAGCCCTCTTATCTCTTATTTCTGCAGAAAGAATATTATTGTAGAAATCATATTCACAGAAGTAGGAAATAAGATTATTGATATCACCCATGTTTTTTACCATTACCCTTTCGGTTTCTCTTAACAGTTAATCACATGTATAATTTCTATGCTGTATGAACTCCTTGTGTGAAAGTCTAATCTTAATTCTATACAGAAATTAACTGTTGTACATTTTCCATTATATACCAGGACAGGCAACAATAAAATATCTAAATTACGAATCAGCAGTACAGATGGTTTTTAAATTCTGCAGAATTCCATTAACAGAAAAAACGGCAGTGTATGTGCCGTTTTTCTGCTGTATCAGTCTGCTGTTGGTGTGTAAATTTTATTTTCCCTTCCGTTTATTATCAATACCGAATGCGCCGGAATCTCGGAGTCTTCATACTGATATACGGAATCGCTGTAGTTAGCTACTGCAGAAAGTTCACTGCCATATACCGTTTTCTGTACGCTTCCTTCCGGTGTTACATATTCGAAATCAGTCATTTCCAGAAGCACAGCCTGCCTGCCAAAATCCGACCATACGGAAAAATGATCGGCAATGGCAGTTTTATACTTTTCCCATTCCGCATCATCAAGATGCCAGAGCGGCGGTACATTATAGAGAACCTCACGAACCATCCGATCCTGCGCCGCTCCCTGAATCCTGAATGTTGACCAGTCCCAATGAGCTGCTGTAATGACCGAATCGTTATAGACCAATTTATACAAAGGCACATCATACCGGGGATCCACAAAAATAGTATCATACTTTTCTTTCAAAGGAATTACTTTGGAAAAATGAGCCGCCACTCCCCCTGACGGATTATAGTAATTTCCAATGTAAAATTCACTGTCTTTATTGCTTTTCATATCCTCATCCATCCAGGAAAAGCTCTTCAATTCTATTCCGTGTGCGTATGCGATTGTGGAGGCCGCAAAATCATTCCCTCCTTCAGAGCCTATGACCATATGATATTGGTCGCGGATATAGGCCATCCGTTCCAGTCTGGCAGCCAGATCCTCCTCCTGCGTCGTAATATGACCGGGAGTATAATCATCGTAAATTTCCCCTGTCGCATCACAGTCGATGAACCAGGAATTAAAAGGAAGCTGATTTGCCATGATTGTTTCCATACGCGCTTCTACTGCCGGAAGGGAAAACACAGGATTCAGCTTACGTCCCACATTTTGAAATCCGGCCGCTTTTTCGCCATTTTTATTGGTGACTGCAGCCTCTTCATACAACGACTTATCCGTAAATTCTGCTGTAATCCACTGCTCCTTACCCGGTTCATGGATGGAATGATAGGAATCATAGCTGGCAATCAGATATCCCTGGTTCTGTGCGGTTTCTATCAGCTCCGGTTTGGCATAGGCCTGCTCCCAGCTGTTCAGGCCTATCCAGGCCCGATCAATCCCATTCTCCTGCATACTCTGAAGCAAATCCACGGTAGATGCGTTCATCCATTGTCCGGCATCCTGAAAAACGTTCGGCAGGCTTTCAGCCAGCGCCTGTTTATTTACCTGGATTTTTTCTGACTGATTTAAGTTTTCATAGCCGTCCGGCATAAGCCCTTTCAGTGAATTGCCGGATGGGAAAATGGATTCATCCCAAAAATCATCCCTCTTAAGCACCTGGCTGATATATCCGCAGATTATATTTTTCTGATATACATCCACATAATCCTGCTTTTTTATTTCCTCTGTCACTTTTCTGAATTCAGAACCGTTTTCCGCTTCTTCCGAAAAAGACAGGAGATACTCCATCACAGGGGAAGACAGGGAATTACGGAATGCCGACCAATTGATGTTATCGGCTGAAAGGACAAAATCACCCCATAGATATATAAACGGCGCTCCATAAAGCTTACGGATATCCGGATTTTCCGCCGCTTTCTGCTCTAAGGTCTTGAAATTTCCCTGTTCATTCACATAACTGCGGTAAAGCTTTGCGGCGCTGACCGGATTGCTGTCTGTCAGGTAGATCCGAAAACGATTTTCCTTTACATCATCGATTTGAGGATATTCATGAGAAACGGAAAAGGCTATATCGGGATTCGCCGAAAAATTCATCTGCGTACGATATGGATTCTCCATAATGAAAAGTACGGAATAATCTCCCGCTTCGGTAATCCAGAAGGGCATGGACAGCTGTTCCAGAACGGAGAATTCCTGCTCATTCAGATAGTTCTGCCATATCAAATCATCTGCAGGAATTCGTTTCCCTTCTCCAAAAGGAAGGTAATAAGTGTCCGCGGAAATATTGGGCCAGCTAAATTCGTTATCGTCATCTGCTTCTGAGGTAATTGTAACACTTAAATAATTATCTTGTGGTTTGATGGAAACTGAGATTTGCTCTTCCGGATATCTCCAGAACGTTTCCGTATCGCTTTCCCGGAAATCAGACACGGTTCGTTTAGGAGATTGGCCGGATACTGCAATCTGATTGTCACCATCTTTTAAAATCAGGGAAAAATCCTCCGGATCTACCTGATAATCTATTGAAATAGTGGGATTCAATGTCTGTTGGGATACGGTTTGCTCATTAATCTCACTCTCGGGTTCATCCACGGAGTTTTTTATTCCACATCCGCTCAGGATACTGCTTAGTATAAGAAGTACGGATATACCTGTGTGGAAATAATTATGTTTTCTCATTTTAGTTGTTTTCCTTTCCTTGTTTCCGATATTTGCTTTGCTGTACTTTCTTTCATGTACTTTTAGGATTATAAAAGGCAGGTATTACATCCGTGTGTCAAAAGGGAATTTATTTTGCACAAATAATGCTTTATTAGATCATTCAAAAAAAGGATATAACCAGATATTTTCAGTATCTGATTATACCCTCTATATTATTTATTATTGAAAATCCATTTCAAATATAATCTTCCCGTCCTTTTTCCTGCACTGAATCTTATACCCGCATTGAACGGCAATTTTTTGTACAATGGAAAGTCCCAATCCGGTTCCGGACAGCGATTTGTTCCGGGATGCTTCCCCTACATAAAAAGGAACCCAAATCTGCTCTATGTCTAAATCTTCATTTTCCAGTGCATTAGCAATGAAGAAGTGATACGTTCCTTCCTCGTTTTGGGATAGTTTTATTTCGATGTCCGATGCTGAGGCATACTTTACCGCATTGGACAGCAGGTTGGAAAAAAGAGTACGGATTAATTCGGTATTACCGTCAATCTCCGCATTTGGTACAATATTATTTTCCAGAATTAGTTTTCTCTCCTGCAAAAAGACTTCTTGTTCTTCCATACACTGCCGCAGCAATACATCAAGTTTCATTTTTTCCATAGGATAATTCTTCTGGCCAATACGTGACAGATTGAGAAGCTGCTCTATCATTTGAGCCATCCTGGCATTCTGCTGTGCAATTGTTTCCAAAAAGGTACCGTCATCCAAACCGTCTCTGATACCATCGGCATATATGCCAATCAGGGATACCGGCGTTTTTAAATCATGAGCTACATCGTTCAGAAGCTGTTCCATCTGCTGATTCTTCATCAACAGTTCCTTTTGATATTGCTGGATGGACATACACATTTCATTCATGCTGTCCGCTACCCTTTCCAATTCATCATGCGTCTGAACCGTCAGCTGCCCATAATCCTGTTCGGAAATTTTTTTGGAAAAATGCTCCATTTGCTGCAGCGGTTCTGTTATATGCCTTATCATTAAATAAATCAAAAGCACAGCTGCCAACAGGGAAACGGAATACAGCAGAATACTGAAATGGTTGATGATTCGGACAAATTCCCCTGTATTGGGAACAATCGCAGCTATTGCATACAGATTTTCTCCGGAAGACAGATATTCCACCAAAATAGCATAATTCAGCTTTTTCTGCTGATAAAGGCGGAATTGACTGCCGTTCTGAACAGCGGAAATATAATCCTGATCCCAAAGCCAGAATTTTTGAAAGCCTAATCCCTTTTCCTGAAATTTTCTTCGTAAATCCATGCTCAGCTCATCATAGCTGTCTGACTTTGCAGAATAAACAATCAATACCTGTTCTGAAGCTTCCAGTTCCTCTATTACTTTATCCGCTTCCTGACCTTCCTGCAGGCGTTCTTTCAGAAGTTCTCCCGTCTTCCTGACATACCGGCTCTGCTGATTCAGATAATACCGTTCTGCAATTCGGGAATTAATAAGCAGGGTTGCTATTAAAATCAGCACAAGAATTCCCGTTATGCCAAAAAGGAATTTCGTAGATAACCTGCGTATTTTCACTCTCTGCTTAATCATGGCGCCTCTCCATAATATATCCCATACCGATCCTTGTCTGAATATATTCCTCTCCGATTTTTTGGCGAAGCCTGCGGATGTTGGTGTCAACGGTACGGATATCGCCTTCAAAATCCATGCCCCATATATGGTTCAGCAGCTGTTCCCTTGTAAGAATCATATTTTGATTGGCGAGGAAATACTTTAAGAGCTCATATTCATTTTTCGTAAGCTTCACCTTATCCTGCCCTTTCATTACCTCCATTGTAACTGGGTTCAGGACAATGTCATTGCATCGAAGATGATTCTCTGAATTACAGAGCTTTTTTATCCGAAGCAGAAGGATTTGTATATCAAAAGGTTTCCTCAGATAATCATCCGCACCGAAGGTAAGGCCTGCGGCCTCATCTGCGTTTTCACCCTTCGCTGTCAGCATCAGTATTTTAACCGGAATATTCAGCTGCCTGATTTCTTTCAGCGTTTCCATTCCGTTTTTTATCGGCATCATCCAATCCAGCAGGACAATATCCACAGCATTCACGATCAGGAAATCAATTGCGTCCCGTCCGTTTGAAACGCTGTTTACCTGATATCCTTCACGCTGAAGATAGAGTTTTAAAATTTTCTGCATGTCAGACTCATCTTCGACAATTAATATATTCACAGCTGTCCTCCTGTTTTTAGTCAAATACTATTATCTCAGGGGGAACCCGAAAACGTATGGGAAAATGGGAAGTTCCTATTCCTGAATTAACGTATAATTTTATTTTTCCCGATGTTTCCATGTCATATAAACCTTTTTGGTATTTCTCTGCCATAGATGTCGTCGGCGAGGAAAGAAAAGGGAGATTTACCTGGCCTCCATGGCTGTGTCCGGCCAGCATCAACTCAAATCCATAGTCTGCATATAAATCAGCGGCATCCGGTTCATGGAGCATTAAGATACGATAGGAGTCATCTTCTTTCATTTGGGATAATATTGGCGTGATATTTGGATTACCCATCAGTGAATCATCTAATCCGGCAAGAAACAGGCGTTCTCCGTTATTCAGCATAATATGGACTCCTTCATTGCACAAGACCTGAAAACCTCCGGCGGTCATGATTCTTTCAAACCGCCTTACAGCTCCGCCGCCATAATCACGATTTCCCCAGACTGCGTATTTTCCGTAGGCTGCTGAAATGCCTGCTAATAGTTGGATCAGCTCTTCTTCAGGGCCATAAGAGGAGTAATTCTCGTATAAATCTCCGGTAAATATGAAGATGTCTGGACTTAACTGATTTATTTGAGAAATTATTGTTTGGAAATCTGAAGCCTGATAGTTTTCACTGATTTGGATGTCAGATATTTGGATTATTTTAAGATTTTCAGGGAAGTTGTTATTTAGGTTCACATTATTTATTGTAACTGTGTATGGTTCTATTTTAACTGCATAATAGATTATTATGGTTACTGTTATACTCAGGATTAACAGAACCGTGAAAAATCGATGGATGAATGGCTTCATTTGGGGTGCACTCCTGCTTCTTAATTTACATGTTTATTATTTTACCTGCAGGATGTGTCATTGATGTGTCAAATTTTAGGTGAGACGGTTTTTTTGTGAATTCTTATCTTTGAGGTAAGGATAAATACGCAGTTACAATTTAGTTTAGTGCATCCAACACTACACTTTTTTCTTTCAGATCATAGTCAATACTGGCTGCATAAATATCCCTCTGATATCGAATTTATTACCCTTTAATTTCACAAACTCTTCCGACAATACCACCCTCTAATTTCACTTTAATTCCTCTGGGGTGATTGGAGGAGTTTGTTAAGATACGTTCTACAACTCCTTCCGTTTGCTTTCCCGTTCTTTGATCTTGTTTTTGAATCACTTTAACGGTCTGGCCAATTTTAATATTACTTCTTATTGTACTATCCATAGGATCTCTTCTCCATTCTTTACATGATAGATATCATTTTCTTTTGTCTTTTCGTTTTCACAACCTCATTTATTTTTTCAATTTTATTTTGAGGATATTCGGAAGGTGTTTTATATCTTGTTGGTGCCATTTCATCACACTTATTGTAAAAGCATCCTGTGCCCTCAGAAATTTACTGCGGATTTCCCACATATCATCGAATTTATCCTGTGCCAGAAACTCAATGGCATACCAATAATCTAAGATTTTTTCTGCTTGTTCCAGGTTTTGAATTTGTTCTGCCATGTTTTGCCTCCTTGTGCAAGGGGGAATTCGGGTGAAAATTTATTCCGGGGTATCAATATAGGACTTATACTATATGGATCATAAGCTTATCAGAAATTAAATCAGACCGGGATCCGCTGACAATAATATCTGCATATTTCCACGGCTCCTCCTCCAAAAATAAAGGCATCAATAAGGAATCCCACCAATCAGCAAATTCTGTGACAGACTCAACAGTTCCGCCGTTTTCCCCGTTTGCAAGGTCTCTCTGCACAACTCGTGCCCTGGCTGTTTCCGGCTCGGTATCCACCCAAATCAAATATTCTGCCGCCGCACGCAGTGTTTTTCTGCCGGCTCCCATGCCTTCTATGATAAGCGCCTTATCCGGATCCACCTCGATGGCTCCCGGACGATTCTCTTTTTTCCAGCCGGTTGGTTTATACGCGGCCTTCTTTCCAGCGGACCAAGGTTTAACAATACCGTCAAGCAATTCCTCATCCCAGCGGATTGGATCGGCGCACCAGCTTACATCGTCTGTATGGACCAGATTTGCATGCAACCGTTCAGCGAGTTTTACCGCTAAAGTTGTCTTGCCTGAACCGGCTGCTCCATCGATGAGTATAAGTGATTTGACTTTATTATCTGATAGTTTTGCTGTCAGATCGGACAAAGCTTCCTCTGTCCATGAATCTATGTTAAGTGACGGCAGCATAGCTTTTTTCATGTGTTTCACCCTCCTGTTGATTGGTGTAATTCTATGGGCGCACCCTGCCTGTAGTACTTCATATTCATCCTGATTCAGATTATGCGGATAATACCCGGGGCATAAGACATGAAATACAGCCGATTATTTTAACCGCGATATTTATATCCCACAGCAATTCTCATAGCATGACAGAATGCTGTTTATTAAATAATTACTTAGAGAACTCGGGATCACGGATCCTGCCCACGATAATAAATGCTGCAAGGAATAGAGCAAATGCAAACACAAAAGGCAGCCTTCTGTCAATACTTGATAACCATCCTGCAAAATAGCCGAATGGGGAAGAAAAGGCAATTGTAAAGGACATAATCAACGCATTAATCCTGGCACGCTCCTCCGCATTAATACTCAGCTGGATCAGAGTATCTTTTCGAGGCATAACAAGAGCCCCTGCTACTGCCACAATGAAGACATAAATAATGACAAACAGCATATTTCCTACTGGCGCCAGTATCAGAAGAATCACCGCTATTGCATACAATGCCAATCCAACCCACATAGGTATCCGAAATTTTACAAGCTCCAGCTTATGCTGTATCCCAATCATAAAAATCAGCATTACAGCCGCGTTCAAAATCGGGAAGAAGGCCAGATAACGAGATTCTATGCCCAGCCACTGTGTCACATATAAGCTGAAGAAGTTCGTACTGACCATATTCGTGATATATAATATGACAGAAACAGCCAGAACCTTCATAACCTCCTTATCCTTCAATACTTTAGGAATCAGCTCCTTGTATTCAAATAACATATGTAACAAAGAGGTATTCTTTGTCTCAGCCATTCGGATCTTTCCCTGCCGGGTTTCCTTACAATAGCGGAAAGTAACTGCTACCTTAATCAGCATATTTACGGAAAAGACCAAATATAAAACCCGGATAACCGGAATCACGGTAAATGAATTGATCAGCAAGCCTGAAATCGGTGCAAAAAAGATTGCAATCAAACCGCCTATATTCACCCATGTATATATACCCAATAAATCTTTGGGCTCTGCATCTTCAATCAGTAAACAGTACCATGCGGTCTGGTTAATCTGTTCAAAACAGTTAAAGAGCATGGCAATTAAAAAAAGCCAGAAGTTATTTGATATACTCCATATCAGGCAGGCAACACTCCATCCGAAGAAATCGCCCATCATAGTCGTGAATTTCCGCCCCAGCTTATCCGTTAATATTCCGCCGAAGAAAGAAAAAAGTACCTGAACCACCATGGCAATCGACAGAATCAATCCGATTTGAACGTCCGTTACTCCCTGCGAATACATGTATAGTGTGGCAAATGGCGTGATTAGATTATATGGAATGCCCCATAGAGGCTCCATCAGTATCAATGTTCTTGGATTTCCTTTGTTATGCTTCAACAATTGAAGTAAGGGATGATTTAGTAATGATTTTTTCTTTTGTTCTGTGTTCACTGTGTGCTCCATTCTGTTGCTGGTATTATGTATATGCGATTCGAAATTACTGCGTCTCCGTCAGGTAGGATACTTATTCATTATATGTTGTGAGAAATATATATTCAATACCTAAGTCCGTGTGTTTATCCGAAATCAAGTTTTCTGATTCAGTCCCAAAACGCAATCCGGCCTGGACAGAAAGGTTAGAACCTGATATGAGTCACCTGATTACCGATTGTATCCTCAGTTCAATTCTTCATATCTTTCAGTTGCTCTTGCAGCATATTCAACTGATATCCGGCCAGTTGTTTTTCCTTCATGCACTCTGCCGTTTTTTCAATATAGGATGACTGATAACCTGTGAGAGGCTGTAATCTTCTAATTTCTTGCAAGCATTATCCACACCAGCTACAACTGCCATGATCTCATAGAAAAAATTATGAACTAGAGGATGTGCGTTTTATGAATAACCGGAAAGAACTTCCAATTTCTTGCTTTTTCAGATAAATTTAATTTCTATTATTTACATCGTATTGCACAATGCTACTTATCAGAAAGAACTATCTTTAAAGTTTCGATGGGCATCCGGCAAAAAACTTCTTCAATTTTCTAAATATGCAATAGTTTTTTGATAATTTAACTCTTCTATTGAGACTTCTTTTTATCCATTCATTAACACTTTCTCTGAACAGAGCCATAGACACACATCGTTTTTCAATTATTGATTAACCTTTTTACAATTTTCCCTTTTGCTGTCATTAAATAATCCTAAGATTTGATTATATTATGATAACATACAGGAAATCTCTCAATGCGATAGCACATTTTTATTATACTATATGCCCAACTATACATCTCAATAAAAAAGACAAATAAATACGATTTTTTATTTACCCCTTAGGGCAAATACACTACATCCAATCCCTTTCTGAAAAAAATAATGCAGGATAATAAGTTCCTGATTTATCATTTTCTAAATCATACTCATAAATTTGACCTTTTCCATATGATAATGACATCTTTCCTAAATTAAACATAATAGATACAGGTGCAGAAACAAATATATGCAGAATTCCCTCTCTATTAATTAGGCTTTCTTCTATCCAATAATTTATCTGCTTAGCGATATCCCATGCATGTTTACCATCTACCACCGAATCAATTGATGGTATTTTAAAACCGCAGAAACATATTTTACCCAGTGAAAGTTTTTGATTATCTATATACTTCAAAACATCTTGTTGAATATTTCTTGTTATACTTAACACAAATGCAACATCTGAACACTGATTATTTATAATTTTTGTTTCTAATAATAATTCTTCATATAGAACCTCATGTTCTTTTGTATCCCAAACTACAATTCCCTTATTAGTACTTTGTTCTGGAACAACTTCTACACCGGCTTTAGGGTTCAGTAACCTTCCTATTATAAAGGCTACTGAATAGTGTGCAATGAATCTAACAAAATATCGGTTCCCTTTGTTCAGATATAAACGTAAGTTTTCTTTTATTTCATCAATAATGATTTCCCAATCATATTTATCTTTTAAAAACCTTCCTTTAAAATACTTTGTCAAATTAATGTTTATTACACCATTTGTTACTGCATCGTTATATGAATTAATTATAAAAGTAAATTTCTGTTTCTCGCTAGAAACATTTTGTTTTTCTAACTCCTCTGATGCCATTTTCTCAGATACTCTTTTCATCTCTTTCAGTTTACCAACCGTAAATTTGCTTAAATCAGAATCTACCAATTTAGAACAAGACTGGCATAACCATATACCATTTTCAGTAGATTTTCGTTCTGCCTTAGTCATACTTGCATCATACCTTGGTCCACCCTTTGCCGCTGCACAGATATGAGCAGCCACCCCAATATTAATATATTTGTTGTTACCTTCCCCAGCCCCTCTCGTTGCCTTTCTGCAACAAGGATTACTACATTTCCATCCTACTCTATTGGCCAATATATCCTTCGTACTTTGATCAAATTCATCCCTCATATAATTTTTCCTCTTTTAACCATTATAAACTTTTCATTGCTTTGTTACTCTATTATGCTTTTAAGAAAAGAAGGTATCATTATCAAAGGTAACTTGCTTCAACCACCACCCTTCTAAATAAGCATAGCATAGGTTACAGAAATTTTAATAATTATCAATTTATGTCAAGGTGCCTTGATTTCGCTCAAGGTTCATATTCACAAGATAAAACCATTTTACTTAATCACACGGCATTACCCCATCTCTACTTCAAGAAAATTTATTCATATTACTTTTCCTAAAAATACTACTCCATGTTACACTAAAAGATCACACTAGTTCGCCTAAAATCAAAGTTTCACTCGAGCAACATACTAGTTTCAGAGTGTAGTACAAATCAACAAACTATCATCCAATAGGGGAAACGTTCAAAAATTATATAAATACCTGTCTAAATGCTTGAATCATTTGTCCGTGGTTCTGAAAGTCAATTAACTCCTTAGTACCATCAATAATACAATCAGCATATTCGACAAAGTCAACTAACTGGTTATTATTAGAAGGAAGAATCATCAGGAACAACTGTGTTGATATAGGGAAAAAAACAAAATTACTATTATTTGTTATATAATTATCTTCAAATTCAAATGATTTTAGCTTTTCATTATATAGTATAACAGGGTTATCACTTGTAAAAATCTTTTTATCTTTTTGCTTCGTTCTAATCAAAATCCAACTTCTATCAAACAATATTTGACGATGAGTATATAATGTTATTTCATGATTGCTTAAATCAAGATATTGATTCTTAGCAAATGACTCCTTCCCAACTTTAGAAAGATAAGTTTCTCCAGTTCGACTTTTTAGCAATTGTAACTTTTCTTTTGTACTATTTAAAATAAGCAGCACCTCAGGGCTCAAAGACTTATAACTATACTGTCTCCACTTTTCTGTACGGAAAAGCTGTGTGACAATAATTAATGACATTTTATTTTTAACTTCATCCGTTATAATTTTTCCTGTTGATTTTATTCGAGTGCTCTTATTTATAATTTCGCCAAATATTTCTGGCAGACTACTTTCTACATTCTTTGAATAAAACTCTTCCCAAATTAATTCATTACTTTTTAAATAATCTCGATAGAAATCTCTCCTAACAGCAGAATCTTCTGGAGATGCATAATACTCGCAGATTTTCACCTTGTCAAATATTTTAATTTTACCATCATTATTAGCAAAATACTTTAAATAGCATTTCGGAACAATATGATGCCTCCTAGATATATTATTCATTTAGATCTCCTTAGCACTAAATAATTAAAGCTGTATAGTCAAATATTGTTATAATTTCATAATTAACGATTTTATATGTTAAATTCATTTTAATGTTTTCAAATTTACTTATATCAAGTCACATATTTATTTTCCTTATCCACCACGGTAATGAGAAACAAATTTCACTTCAACCAACTAAAAAGCTCACCTACATATTCCTCTTATCCCCTGAAAACCTTTGATTTACTGGTTTTTCTTCTCCAATAACACTACAGTTTCAATACTCGGTAAAAGTTATTTTCTATACTAATTTCCTGTCACTTTTTTCCTCGACTTTGTATTTTATTCAGATTTATTCTATCATACCATTTCAACTTTTACTATCTGGAAAATAAATGATAGTCCTATGGTATACCATTTACAATATTTATAAAAATGGGAGCTAAACCTTTATACAATCAGGTTTAGCTCCCGTACAACTATTGTTATCTACTCTGACTTCTTAGCGCCTCTACAGCCTTACTTACTGCGATATTATCCGGCTTAATGTTATCCCATTCATCCCAAAAGTTTTTTGTTGCGCTAATAGGCTGATGGTCTACTGAAGGTTTATCTAAAAGCAATTTACTTGGCAGAAGTATTGCATCTCCCACTGCCAGTGCCTCACCTACATCAAGTAACGGTAAGAAGTCTATCGTACTTTTCAGTGAATCCGGCAAGAGGTTTTTAATAACCCCTTTATCGTTTTCATTTGTTAATCTCAATACAATAAAATTATTACATTGACTTAGAATTGTTTTGCTCACGTCTGATGGTCGCTGACTAACCGCAAGTATTGAAACACCATATTTTCGTCCCTCTTTTGCAATTCTCTCAAAATTATATAATGCTTGCTTTTGAACAGCATCAGCTTCATCCTTAAGTGGCAGATACAAATGGGCTTCATCACAAATCAGCGTAAATGGTGTGCGTTTTTCCGGTTCCATCCAAAATTGTACATTATATAATAAACGAGCTAATGTACCCGTAACAACGGGAAGAACATCAGATGGAACCTCCGAAAAATCAAGTATTTTAATTCCAAATTTATTATCAGAATATCCAAGTAATTGACATAACATATGCCCCAACCAATCATACTTCTGAGACATTCTTGCAGGCTGAAACATAAATCCGTAGGTTTTATCTTGAAGTTTACTTTCCAACCGCGAAATGAAACGGGTTAATTTTCCTTCCCAATCTCCCTTAACAGGTGCGCCATTTTTGCCAACACCTTTTTGCGTATCATCATGTACCAATAAATTAAGTAAATCATCTATTGAAAACGGAATTGGCGAATCCACAGTAAAAGTTTTAAGCGTTTCTATTTTTCTTTCTTTTGTAAGTGTATCGGCTTTCAACTTGCGAATATGCAAAGTGAAACGTGATGCTTGATTAGGAGCATTTGAGTCACTACGATCAAGAACCATTGACAAAAGTTCTTCTCGATTTAAAAGCCAGTACGGTAAAAACAACACATCTTCTTTTGGATTTTCTAAATCTCCCGGCCCAGCAATCCGAAATCGTTCAGCAATTTTATTTGCTCCTTCAGATAGTTTTGTATACTCACCGTGCATATCAAAAACAATAATATTTGAATATTTGAGCCTGCTTGCTTTTTCCAATATATTTGCAACGCACCAACTTTTTCCGGAACCCGTACTACCCAAAATTGCTGCATGGCGCTGAAAAAATTTATTTCCATCAAGCACAGCATCGGCATTTGAATCCATCATAAAGGATCCTATTTTTAGTCTTTTATCCGTATCTATATCCTTGCTTAATATGTTCATGAAATTTTGAAGATTATTTCCTGAAACACTATAGCATTTACTTTCAATTTGAGGAAACGTATCTACTCCACGCTTAAAAACATCGTGCCGTTCACCATATGCAGAGTGGTAAGTTCCAATAATACTCACCTTCACATAATCTGCAGATGAAACCATCAGTTCATCAACATCAGAACCACTATTATCAAAATCTTCTATATATTTCCGTGTAACTTTATCAATTATAGAAATTAAAAGTTCATGTTTTTTACTTGTTTCAATGGCTACGATATTACCCACACACATTTTACCCATAATGCTTGTGTTTTCAATTTCTATGACAATGCGCTCTGTATCAACATAGGTCACGCTTCCCATCAAATCACTTTCTGCAAAACACAATAATTGTTCCATTAAAAAACCTCCTTTAACATTGTATGTAAATCCCATAAATTAAGCTTTGGAAAAACATGTTCTTCGGCTGAAGTTATCACCTTTGAATCCTCGGTACCACTATTACAAATAGCTATAACGCGCTTACTGGATTTAACAATCAATTCTGCTTTATCTGACAATGAGTGAGTCAAAATCAGTGCTGGTTTTCCACTTTTCAATTGCTGCACTAAATGCGTTTCCAAATGGTCGTCACTAAATCCATATCCAATTATAATATACTTTTGTGCAAAATCTATTGCAGCATTGGCCTTGTTACGATGGGTATCAAACGGAACGCTATAACCCTCTTTATATTTGTTAATTCCTGGTGTAATAATTAGGCAATCTTTCATTGGATAACCCGGTATAGAATACGGTTCACCATCAATCATATGCCAACTTAAGCATCCATGTGGTTTTAGTATTGTAACCTTAGGAGCAAAAAGTGCAACTGATTTTCCAGCTCTTTTAGTAATATTGCTACAGAATGCATATTTACTTTGTTCTGGTAGAAATCTTGCAAAATACTTTCCTACAAACAATGTGTCAATACGTATTCCTTGATGCTCACACGCATACTCAACAAGTCTGTCATAATTTGTTGTAATAACTGTGAGTCCGCTATTTCTAATATTGAACCTTTTAAGATATTCTTCAAATCTTAATTCATAGTTACTATTTACCACATTTTCAAATACCTTTAACTCAGCTTTTCCGATAAACTCAGCAGTGGTTTTTCTAATGCATTCTTCAATATACTCGCTAGGCTTATTTCGTTGCAATGCTTGTTCTAGTGATGTCCCAGAGGTTAAATCACTGGAAATGCTCCTCCATATTCCTAAATCTAATTTATCTGATAACTTATGAGGAATTTTTGATTGTAATTCTACAGCCAATCCTGCCATTCCCGGAATACCTTCAGCCAAGGAAAGACCTGAACCTACAATAGTAACCGTGTCCTCTTGAAAAAAATCTTGAATTATTTGTTTCAATTCATCTAACTCCACTTCATCACCCCTAGCATATTCAAATTATATTTAATTATAGTCTTCCTGTGGCATATTTCTTCTATTTTAGCATTCATTATACAATATAACAAGCAAATGAGTATTTAATAACTATGTAAAAAATGCAGAATAGTTTTACTCATCCCGCAGTATAATGGTAACATGATTTAAGACACTTCATAAGACATTTATAATGAATTTGATATTCTAAAAATATTACAAAAGAAAGATTCATTATGATGACACGTACAAGAAAAATTTTCCACTTAGTTCAAATCCAACTTGGTGCTCAAATTGCTTAAATGAAAAAGATTTAAATATACTTGCTATTGAAAATAATATGTAAACCAATCTTCTTCGCAATTGGACGAAGGGATTTTTTACCAATACTTCTGCTGTTTTTGACGATTAGTGTAACGGCAAGTTGAATGAGAAGTTCTCCTTAGCACGTATAGAAAAAGAAACATATGCTAAAAAAGTCAATCAGTCCACCATACAGGTGGATTGGCTAAAAAATCTAAAGAAACACTTGGAATCTGATTACGAAAGCAAGTTTAGTAAAAAGCCTTTTGAAGAACAAGGAATTACCCGTTAAAACTGGCGCTGAACTGCTCAGCATCAATAGAACCAGTATTTATTATCATGGAACACCTGTTTTTCAAATGGAATGGGACTGCAAGGCGATTATTGACCAACTCCATGCAGATAGGATAACCCCACATGGAGAGTCAGGCAAATATCCGTACAGTTAAAACGATCTGGATATTCTATTGGTCGCAAGCATACCCAGCGTTATATGACCGAAATAGAAATTGACCCAATCTATCCCAAAATAAATCTTTCTAAGCATCTGCAACAGGCAAAAGTTTGCCCGTATCTGCTGCGCAATGCCATCATCGATCGACCTAATCAGGCATGGTCCATCGACACCATTCAAACATGGATTCTTGTACCTAGTCGCGGTAATAGATTAGTGCAGCGTAGGATTGGAAGTAGACACACTTGATACCAAAATAGTTATAAACGCCTAAAAAGGACTTTTCAAATAGCCAAGCCAATTGTCCCCAACCCAGATCAAAGATGTCAATTTACCAGAAATGAACACAGGGATTTTATTCAGAAAAGTACAATCCATCAAAGTATGCATGGAAAAAGCCGTTGGGCAGATATTATCATAATTGAATGATGTTTACGCAGTTTTAAATATCACTGAGGTATGCGATTTCTTGAAGTCTCAGCCCAGTGAGATTACCATGTTTGATGAAAGCATTATCCGCAGACTACTACAAAAATAACCGTATTTGATGACCACTTCACAATAGAGTTCAAGTCCGGTGTAAGTATTGATATAAAAGAATGATATTATAGCATGATGCTCTACAATCCTTAATTGAAACAGGACCTAATGTTTTATCGTGCAATCTTACGAAAAACACAGCCTGTAAATAATGCACACAAACTAACTCCAAGAAGCATGTGTATTCCTGACACTATCATGCTCATACATCCTAATGGAATATAATTACCGTACCCAACCGTACTAAATGTTGTAATACTAAAGAATACACATTTACCATAATCACTGATTACTTGTAAAATAGGTGTGCTCCCACTCAGAGAATATTTAATTACGCCTCCACCAGCATCGATGCCACTAAACATGTAAATCAACCCGAACAATAGTGTAGTGATTATTATTGAGGCTAAAGTGAATAATGGACGTTCACCATAACCACAAATAATCAGAGCTAATGTTGACTTTAATCTGTCACCACCATGCAATCCTTTTAATTGAACAATTTGGGAGCGATAAAAAAGCTCACCCTCATAATCCGGATAACCATTTTCGCCAAATAGTCTCGAAATACGTCTAATTACTTGTGCCTTTTTTAGGCACATATCATCATAGCTCCTTGCAATCCATCCAGAATCATTTTTTTCATTAGCATTTTTTCGCTTCACCTTGACCGAATAATACAGCAACGTATTTTCATTTACTGTAGTTAATCGTTCATCAGAGAATTCAATATCCATAATATCGGTGTTTCTAATGGAAAAATTCCTCAGGTTGCAATCCTGCATTTGTACACTACTTAAGGTACATGTATCCATTACAGAATATTGTAACGTTACATGCATAAAATTTGAAAGTGTGAAATTAGCCCTTTCAAATAAAGTATGATCTATATCACATTCAATAAAATCACCTACAAATATACATCTTTCAAATAATGTTGGAGCATAATATATATCGTCTACCTCATGATAACCGTTTTCCATTACTGGAAGTGAAAACATACACTTATCAAAAATAACTCCCTGCAATCTTACATTAATAAATTTACTTCCTGTAAAACTGCAATTTCTAAAAGTAACATTTTCAATATTACAATTTTCAAATATACAATAATTTATGTGAATGCCTTCTACAATAATGTAATCTTTAGAACTCAATGCTACGGATGCTCCAAAATTCCAAGTGTTAAATTTATAAAAAATATAGTCCTCGGGTTCCAGTTTGTAGGTTGCATTTGTATAGCTATATTCTTCTTTCCCACGTCTATTTTGAATTGGATAATCATCTTTAAAAAGGTCTTTGTGGTATGCATAGGCCCTTTGATAATCACTCTTTAGCTTTTTTGATTGTACATCAATCTCTCTTTTGATTTCATAACAATTTTTCATTGCTCCGCCTCTTTTTGGCACCATTTTCGTCTATTCCGCCAATTCCATGGATTTATTAACAATTTATAATTATTCAGTCCGCTACCTAAACTCTCACTTACATCTAAATCACTGTTTCAATGCCTGACATCTAAATCGGCATCTAAACTATCCATAATTTTCTCGATAATTCCTCATCTACCTGTTTCCGAAAACGAATGTTTAAACCTCGGATTGAATGTTTCATACCCTCGGTAACAAAGAAACTCAAATCAGGTCTTTTTTATGCATATTTACCTGACCTTAGACATCAGAACTACCGCCTCCACGTGTAATAGTTAGGCTATAACAAAATAAGTCCACATTTGCTAAAAGTCCTTGAAATTCAAGCTTTTAGCAACCATCTTATCTTCTCAACGTTGTATGTTTGATTAGGCAATTATATTATTCTAACTTTTTTTCTATAAACTCAAGAGTACGCTGTCCGATTTTTTCTTTATCAAAACTTTCTACAATGGCTTTCATTGTTTCTGCACTCCAAAATATTTTAAGTTTCTCTTTTGCACGGGTTATTGCAGTGTAAAAAATAGAATGTGATATTTTTTCTGCATTATAAGAAGGAATAATTATCTTTACAGAGTTATACTCTAAACCCTGTGCCTTATGAATAGAAACGGCATATGCGATTTGAAAAGGAATAATTGTCTTGATTCGTTCTTCCTCTGCTGCCGATTCATCATCACTAGCGATCACTTCTAAGCGTATTCTTGTTCCACGCTCTGTCACATCAACAAATTCAAGACTTTCGTTTCTGCATTGCCGCTCCGTTAAAATAGTGTCTATATCAAGCGTAAATAATATAGCTGAATCTCTTTTCGAGATGTCCACAATTCTTCCTTTTAAATTGTTATATAATAAGGGAGAACGCTTGGTATCGAGAAAAATCACTGGATCTCCGACTTTAAAAGTCCACTCAGCCCATGTATATACTTCGCTTTTAGTGTTAGCATTTTGAAAATAAAGGTTCATGTTGTTCAAACCAAATTTTCCATCGTAGTTTAAACATAGTACAATTTCATCTTCATCCTGAGATACGAATATTTCTTCTCCGATATCAGCCGAAAATGGACCATCCATTGCGAGTTTTTCAGTAATAATAGGTTGAATTTTTCTAACTTCATCCCATAAGCCCTTTAACTCTTTTTTGTCCGTTCTCCAAGTATTTAAAAGTTCAACATTGGCACCATCCGTTTTAATAATATCCTTGGCATAATAAAACCAGTTTCCAAAATCAATTGACTCAATTTGATAAATATCTCCAGCCAAAACAAGCAAGGTACTTTCATCAATTTTTTCAAGCAACTTTTTCATGGTTCTATTGTCTATGGTGCTACATTCATCAACAAAAACTATATCATAATCTGTAAGTGTAATTGTCTTTGTAAAACTATCAATACTTATAAAATCAAAATCAGTACCCGGATTTTCTATACGCCTTTCCAAATTCTGCAAAGCAGTATGTGTTTTCGTAAGAAAGAGTTTCTTTGATTTATTCATCATATTTGAAATATAATTGATCAACGTAGTCTTTCCGGTGCCAGCTGCTCCGTAAATAAGCATTACTTGAGAATTTACAAATAACTTTTGCAAGGCAACTCTTTTTAACTGATCTTCGAAATTTATATTACATTGCCTAAGATATCGTAAATTTGACTCCTTTTGCCCTCTATTACTCATTTTTGAAAACTTTAACAATTTATTAAGTATAAATATAGTTGTAGTTTCATAAGAGGCAATGGATAAAAATCCATTTTTTTCATTTATCATAAAACCGTTACTGCATTCCCACTGATCCAGACTAGAATTGTACTTCTTTATCTCTTCCCGGCTTGCTACCGAATCAATATCAAAGTACAACTCCCCTGTTTCACGTATCATACTTTCAATTGCTAAGTAAGGACGTACTATATTAAACTCCGCAGAACCATTTGTTATTTCAAGGATATCTTTTATATTACCTTTACTGGTTTTCCTTCCGGCTAAATTTGAAATAAAAGGTTTTTTCTCAAATGGATAACATCTACTCGTAATATAAAGATCATCAGAAAGACAATTCTTATCAAATGTACTGGGTAGCACGAATTCTAACGTTTCTTCCCGCAGGTTTAATAATATGTATCGTATTGTATGCTTTCCTTTTTTATTTGAAGAAAGTGAATAATCTCTCCTCAGTTTAATCAATACATCCTTAAATGTATAAGTTTTTGTCTCTCCATAGATTTGATCCAAAGCATTTTGAAAGTTATCTTCATGTATATTAATTAAATCAAACAAATTCATGCCTGTCCTAGTGAGAAAATTCATCAATGAGTTGTATTCGCCATAATTTTTATTTAATTTAATATCAAATTTTAAAATTTTTCCTAACTTATTCAAACATGAAGGGGCAATAGACACCTTCCAATTCGTTACTACTTTAATTTTACTTTTTGCACCCCAAAGGTTAATTTCTGCATCGGCATATGCAACTTGTATTGAGTAATTAGTTGATATATTTTGCTTGCTATATATAGTTATACGATTAAATTTCGTTGCATACAGTCCTGCAAGCTGTAATGTGATTTCAAAATATCTTTCCCCTTTGACAAAGAAGGGAGTCTTTTTTTGAATATAATATCTGGAAGTCCTCGGTACTTTTGGTGATAAATCAATTGCACAAATACTCGAAGCTACCATTTCATAATACTCTATATCAAGAGTATCCGTATTCAAAGGGAATAATTCCAGATTTCTCAATACAGCAATATTGAAATTACTTTTTAAGAACCTTCTAATTTCCCAAAGATAATTGTAATATTTCAGCATTAACCTTTCTGATTGACCTTCTTCTGGAATTCTTGAACCGATATATTTAAGACCTTTCAAAAAGTTACTCAAATATTTAGTTTCAATATTAAATTGGGATAACTCCCACGCCAATCTTTCATTGACATTCGTATATCCCAAGTTTATTGCATTTAAAACTAGAACAGAATAACACAAATCATATAATCCATTCATAATTCTTCTAGATATATAGTCACGAGATTTGTTATTGTCACTAATTCTATCAATTTCTAACGATATATCCTCACATCTAGTTTCAATGATTTTTAAAGCATCCTCTTTTCTGAGATTATCCTTATCTAATTTACTCAGAAACAAATGAATATCGATAATCTTTTGAAGCTTATGGCAGAACATATTAACGCTTTCATCTGTATCTTCTATCTCATCTTCAGAACTAAGTTTAATTGTAGTACTATTTTTTCCAAAGTCTATAGATTGGATAAAACCAGGTGATAAATATTTCCAAAAAATGCGTTTCTCGCCTCTGACATCTGGATTTAAAACAATAAATAAAATTCCTGGATCTGCGGTTACTTCACTAGCTATAAAAGCCGGAAATGCTAAGCTGGTCAAGCTATATGAAATAATCCCATCAACTTCTTTATAAATATGCGTTCCTTTTATCTGAACTATAAAATTCTGTTCTGGACATCTAGATATTTCGGGTTCTGAAACAAACTCAAATGTACCATCATGATTTGGCCATTTATCATCACAAGAGAAATTTGTATTAATTTTCCCATCTGAAGTCAGAAATGTTTCTAAAGTTGAAACTGCTGCACGATCTTCAGCTGAACGTTCAGTATGTGTTGAAATATGACGCCAATATAACTCACTATTATTTGATTGCAAAAAATCACCTCATTTTAGTTATTATTTTTTCCGGTTATATCTTCAAATGCTAGTTGTTTTCGATTTTCTTTTTTGAATTATATTTCTCATTTTTTCTCTGCCATCCGTTGTCATCTTTTACCATATTACTTCTCCGTTTCTTTTCAATCTGCAAACACTTCTTTATTTATTATCGCTGGATTATTATCCGAAGCCAGATATTGAACCTCACTCTTACCAGATTTCAAAAGCCGGACACTTCCAGTGTACTTCTCAATTACAAAGAATTACATCAATCGTTCTCTTGCACCATTTCACTTTTCCGGTAGGCGAGAGAATTTTTCTTTACTCAAGTTCTCTGATAATCTCTATAACACTTTGACCGCTAAGATACAAATTAAATATCAGTTTAACATTTTCAGCTTTTTGTTCATCAATGATCAACTTGCCATCCTTATCATGTTTATAGCCATAGCACTTCCTGTTATACAGGTATCCAGTTCCTCTTGTTCAAAAATCACTCTTACACCGAATTGCTTTAATTGATGTAACGCATCTAAAATTTCAACAGTGTCTCTGCCAAACCGACTAATGCTTTTAGTAAGAACTATTTCCAGTTTAATTGATCGACAGTCAACTAACATTCGATTAAACTCTTTGCGTGACGCCCCCGTTTTACTAGTCGCAACATCCATATAAACATCTGACAGCAACCATTGTGGCATAACTGCCGTAAGCCTTGTTAAATGAGATACTTTAGCAATCAAACTTTGCAACTGCTTCATGCTATTTGTGCTGATACGGCAATAAATACCGACACGTTTTTCCCGTTTCGGTACCGGAGGTATGAAATGTATTTTTTAATTTTCTTGCATATCTTATCTCCCTCCTATTTCTCGCCTAATCAACATAATCTAATAATACAACACCGTAATTAGCCAATTCAACAATCCTGTCAACTCAACATATTAAATATCCATCCTATCTACACAACATACCCAATATCCATTTTGTCCACTTAACTATCAGTATGGATATGTTCCCACACATTGATTTTATAGAAATTTTCGCCAACTCGAAACATACAAAAATCACTCCTCATTTTTGAAAATTCCTTGTTTTCAAGCCTTTCCGTACTCTTACTTCTCATCCCTTGACATCAATACTACGCACTCTACATGCGGTGAAAGTTGTTGCTTATACTACATGGCAAAAGGTTCTCCCCTAATATTACGGGGTTTCGCCATAGATTACCTCTCTCCTCTGGTTTACCCCTTTCAGCGGTTTTTCACCCCTATTTAAGAAAATTCACCCCTTTGGAGATTGATTTTTGCCCCATCCATTTTTTTGCAGCAAATCAAGAACCTACGTTTCATTCACCAAACAATTCTTTCATCCATTTAGGAATCTTCGGCACCTTCTTACCTGCAAGCAAAAGCCTCACGACTTCTTCCGTGTCTTCCTGCCTCCAAAACCGATTCCGCACATAACAATCCCTGCTACAGAATTTTTGCTCCCTGGTACTGCTTTCAAACTCTTTACCGCAAAACAGACATTCATGCTTATAAAGAGTGGGATGTTTTTTGCCCCACTCCCTTCTGCACTTATCCGAACAGTATACACGCCTCCGCCCATCGGGATTAATTTCAATTGGATTACCGCACTGTCTGCATATGACTTCCGGGCACACCTTCTCCATCTGTTTCCATTCTTTCTTCTCAATAAGGTGCTTGGCATATCCGTCTATACCTTTCGCTTTGCAGTAGTTACGTACCTTGTCCCTTGGAATATCTAAAGCTATCCCGATTTTCCTATAGCCCACCCCCATGTCTCTAAGACGCACAATTGTTTGTTTCTGTTCTTCTGTCATTTAGCATCAACTCCTTAACAAATTTGATAATCCAGTAATTGCTCTGGACTGTCAGTTTGTCAAGGAAATATAAGATTACTTTTTTTGATAACTCCTTTTTGAAAATTTTCTGTTGATTTTCTGATCTCTTGTATCATTTTTATCTTTATTTTCATTGTTGAATATTATGTTAAAATCAGTTTGGATTTGGTTTACTGTTTCTTCTATGGACTCTTTTTCAAACTCTATGATACCTTTTCTCAACGTAACTGGTCTTTTAAACATTTCATATACTTCTTCATCTATTCCTATTGAAACCGCTGGAAAAAAGCATATATTATTCTGGCTTAAACCATTTCTTTTTATCAGAATAATATTTTGTCTCTTTACGCTATTAGACTTCAATTTATTCAATTCATTTTCTATGCCATACTCTTTCTCATCAAATACAATATATATCTCTTTATTCCTTGATAAATTTCTTATTTCTCCCCAAATACGATTATCAAACAGCTTTTTCAGTCTTCCACTAACAATTATTAACTTATCCCATATAAATTCAGAACCATGTAAGAAAAAATTCCTATATTCATCATCAGTAAGCATATACCTTTTGTTTTTAAATTGCTCTTCTATACTTTTTTGTATCACATCTCCACTATCATTCAATAATTTACATAGCAATTGTGTTTTTTCAAGTAGTATGTTATCAAGAGGAACATTTTTACTATGTGAACTGGCAAAGGAATAGTCCCTTTCAAAAAAATTTTCCAAGCTGGGAGGAACCACATCTTTTACCTGCCTATAAAAACAATTAACATATTGTTCATTAATATCCTTTTTAAATGCAAATTGATATTCTTCGGCATCAAAATTTTTGTATACATACAATTGATTTTTAATATATACTAACTTTTCGTATGCCAAATCCAGTATTTTATATAATTCTCTCGTAATACTATGTCTTCCAAACACGTTATCCTCAACTTGATATTTTTGAAAAATTTCATTAATAGTATTGTGATGATTTTCCAAATATGCTTTATCTACTACCAGTTCTTCGTTTAAGCATATATCATTTTTTTCAACCCTAGTGGTAAATATTCCATCCCCACTAACAATCTCCCCTGTAATCAAATTGACCAAAACCTGATTTATAAATCGTTTTTGGATTGTTACCAATTTGCGCGTTTCTAACGCTCTTCGTCCTCTGGGTGTCATAATTATTTTATTCTCTGTTGTAACAAGATATTTTTGCTCAATCATATCTACTACAACCTCTTTGATAATGGCATAATCAACACCTAGAATATGAGCCACTTCATCAATGTCTTGTACGCCTATATCAATAAATTTTAATATACTTTCAAAAAACAAGTTTATCTCCGTAATTTCTCTTGTTAAACATTCAATACCAATTTCTTTATATGGAACAAATACCTCTGTAGTTTTCACTAAATAAGAACCACTTAAATTTTTCGGTATCGTCTGTACTAATGACTGTATGATTTTATTCATATCCATGTACTCCTTAATATTCAACTATCCTACAGTGGTCATGATTTCTAATATATTCCACTATTTCAAAAAACTTCTTTGGTCGTATCTTATCATTATCCAAAAACTTCAAATCACCAACAATAATTAACAAACATCTTGCTCGCGAAAATGCAACATTTAAACGTGCTTCAGATTTTAAAAATCCGATTTTATATGGATTAGCGCTGCTTCTAACTGTTGAATATATTATAATATCTTTTTGGCTTCCCTGAAAGGCATCAACGGTGTCTACCTCCACAATAAGGTTTTCAAATGAGAGTTGTTTAACCATTGTACTCAATATATACTTTTGAGGAATATATGCGGTTATAACTGCAACTTTTGTTTTTTCTTTCAGTTTTTCATCAAGCTCAAGTAATTTTTCTTTTATAATCTTTCTTTCCAGATTATTTTTATAAGATTTCTTCCCATTATTATATTCTATTTCATATCTTTCTTTATCTGGCTTATTGGAGGTACTTATCCATTCAATTGCAATGTCTTCATACCCTTGTATATTTAGCTGACGTTCAGAAGCCTCTACACCATTTTGGATTTCGTCTTCATAAAAAACATGACTTATTAGTGTCCCTATCGTTGGATGCATACGGTACTGTATTGTCAATCTATGTTTATTTTCTATAGGAAACATTTCATATAATTTTTCAAAAATACCATGAGCCAGTTTCTCTTCATTTAATTTTTCACTATTCGCACGTATAATGTCTGTGTCTAGAACTGGAGGTAATTGCTGGTGATCCCCCACTAAAATTATTTTATGGGCCTTATTTAGTGATACTGCTAATTCTGGAAAAGTAGCTTTAGCTGCTTCATCTACGATAACATAATCAAAATCAGCATTTTTAATAACCTTATTTGAAATAAAGCCTGTACATGTTCCCGCAATAATGGTTGTACTTTTAATTATGTAGAGTTCTGTTTCTTCACATCTTGTAATTTGCTCTATCCACTCTTTCTGAATCTCTAAGATTTTTCGTGTTCTTTCGGACTTTATACCAGATGTCTTCTTTTCAAAAGCTTTTATGAAATCTTTATCTACATTTTTACCTTTTTCATTTTCTATTTGAGCCTTTTCCTTTTCTTGATAATATTTGCAAAATTCTTCTTCTGTTATACCTATCTCCTTCAAAAGCGTATCTGCATACTTTTTGCAATTATTTTTTACTGCTTTTACCCATCTTTCTTTCACATAAGAAAGAGCATAATCCTCTCGCACTTCTTCATTTAATTTTTCATCCCTGCCTATCCTTAGTAAGTCTGGACGCTCTTTACAATCTTTAATTAAGTCTTCAATCATTTTATCCACAGCAGGATGTGACTGAGATACTAACAAAATCTTTTTAGGTTCTAATTCTGGATTCTTTTCATTTTCTTTTATTATTTGGCGAATTATTTCGATTATAACATTTGTTTTACCTGTTCCCGGTGGTCCTTGAATTATAGCTATTGATTCTGCATTTAAAGCTTTTTGTACAGCAGTTGATTGTGGAAAATCCAATTTCTCATTGTACAATCTAAGTTCTTTTGTAATTTGATGTACTGTAGGTTTTTCTACCCCCGCTATAACTCGTTTCAAATTAAAAGAACATTGATAATCCTCTTTCTCCAATACATCTAATGCCTCTAATTGCCTATCAACATTAACCATATCTTTTGTATAGTCCAAACAGATATAACCTCTACTTGGCAGACTGACTGTGCTCTGCTTCTTAATTTCTAGAATCACATTTTCTTTCTCAAATGTATCATTTTCATATGTACCAATCAAAAATGCCTTTACCTTATCTCGTTTCCCCCGTATTTTTTTCTCATAAACAAAAGACTGTTCTTTGGTCAGTCTACTTTCATCTATAAATGTGCCTTTTTGCAAAACAAAGCGCAAAATATCGCCTTCAATTTTAAATGAATCATAGGGTAACCTAACAATACTATTTTCAATGTTTTCCTTTATTAAAGTTAATAGTTCTCTCCACACTCCATAATTATCTTTATATTCATAATCAACATTGTTTTTTGATAAATATGTATTATAATAGTCCTGTATAATATTTTTAATCTCAAGACTATCATTTTTTTGTTGACGATATGCATATTTCCTATCAATAAATAAAACTTTAGCACCTATTGGCGTATATTTCTTTTTTAATGATTCTCTAATATAAGGAACAATCTTCTGAAAATCTTTAACACAAAAAATGTTTAACATTTCATCATATGTGCAATCCATAGTGTAATTATATCCTAGAAATGTATATGTCGCTTCACTATCTTCTCCATCTTTACAAAAAGCATATAAATCGACAAAATTATTGGGTAAATATTCGTCCGAAGCTTCTCTTATCCCCACCGTAGTTGGTAACAACCTCTGATACTTTAATTTATTATAATTTTCATACTCCATTGTAAAAACAACTGTTTTTTGTATATCCAAAAATCTAACAAATATGCTCGCAAATGCATTTCTTGTCTCATAAATATCTTCATACCTATCATCAACTTTTTCTGAAACCAATTTCTTTAAAATTGGTTTCAATTCAATATCTATACCTGATGTTTTATCGATAATATTTTGGAATTCGTTTGCTAAAGGGGGTTGCTTTCCTGTAAACAAAAAATATATAACTGCACCTAATGAGTACAGATCACTTTGTTCCGATGCATTTTCACTATGTTGATGCACTTCTGGGGCAGAATACGCACTCGTACCTAAAGCATAGACCGTTGCTACATTAATCATATCTTTAATCTTGCAAATTCCGAAATCGATTACTTTAACAGTCTTATCTTCTGAAACCATAATATTATTAGGATTTATATCTCTGTGAATAATTCCATTGGAGTGGGATATAATAACTGCTTCAATGACTTGCTGTACTATCTGAAATTTTTCTTTTGAAGACAGATTCTGAATAATAGCCTTACTTAATGGTACACCAGTAATATTCTCCAGATATATTACTCCCACTCTCTCTTTAGTATTTCTCACCATTAAGTTGTCATGACCTAAAATCCTTACTATATTATCACACTTGTTTAATTTATATAAAGCCCGTACTTCTCTTGTAAAAACAGCTTGATATAGCGGAATATCAATCCCATATATCATTTTTCTAACAACAAAGTTATCTGTCCCCTCTTCTTGTAGTAAGTCAACTTTTGAATTTGTATCCCCACGTTCACTTAAGTTTCTAACAAATTTCAGTTCACGAAACGTTGCCATAATGCCTCCTCATAAGTTTTTATACAAACTTCTCAACTGGATATTCAACATCTTTCTACATTTTATCACAAAAACCCCTTATTTGTCATCTGAAAGGTCCAATAGTAATGCTAAATTGCTAATAATCTCTAAGTGACATTCTATTTTGTATTATACCTTCCACGCAGGAAGAGCCAACCAGTATCATTCCTATACCGGTTGGCTCAATATTTTCAATTTTATGTGGAGCATTTAATCTCCGTCCCATCCAGAAACACTGTCACAACCACCCCGCTCTCATACACCTTGATATGATCCACTGTCCGAAGCACCAAATCAATATCCAGTTCCTTGATTGGCTGTGCCTCCTTCGTAATCTCCATAAAGTCCATAGCCCGGAACTTCGCCAGCAAATCCTCCCCTTGCATCTGCCTTTCCCATTCCGGCACCAACATCTCCCGGCACTCCAGTAGCCTGTTCCATGCCCTAAGATAAATCTCAATCAGCGTCTCCTCGTCAATATGCCGGTTCGCACATCCCAACATGCCTTTCACCTTATACCGCTCACTGCACTGCCACACCTTCCGATCTCCGATTGGTGTCCGCCACCCCTTCCTCGCAAACGCCATATTGCATTCCCCGCAGATAATCTTGCTAGAAAACGGGTTCACCTCCGTGTTCTGGGAAAACCGTGTGATGTTATGCTGCTCCAGATACCGTTTCCGTCTCTCTGCTTCCAACTGCACGCATTCCCAAATCCAGGGCTCTATTATCGCCTCATGGTCATCCTCGATATAATACTGCTGGATTTCCCCCTCATTCTGCACCCGCTTCTTCGTCAGGAAATCTGTAGTGTAGCTTTTCTGCAAGAGCGTGTCCCCTTTGTACTTTTCATTTTCTAGCATGCTTCCAAGTGTGGTGGCCTGCCACTTCGTGCCGCCGTCCCAGTTCTTCACGTCTTCCCGCTCAAAAATCCGCTTGATATAATCAGTGGTCTTCCCCCAAAGGAATTCCATGAAAAGCCGTTCCACAATCTTAGCCTGTTGTGTATTAACGATAAGCTTCCCATCCTCATCCGCATCATATCCCAGAAAACGCTTGGTACTCATCTTATGCTGCCCAATCTCAAACCGCTTTCGGATTCCCCATGTGCTGTTCTCTGAAATATTCCGGCTCTCATCCTGTGCCAATGAAGAAAGAATAGTCAGCAAAACTTCTCCCTTTGCATCCAGCGTATCTATATTTTCTTTTTCAAATGTAATCCCAATGCCAAGTCCTTTCAATTCCCGCACATAATTCAGACAGTCCAGTGTGTTCCTTGCAAACCGGAAAATAGACTTTGTAATGATCCGATCAATCTTCCCTGCCCGGCAATCTGCAATCATCCGGTTGAATTCCTCCCGTTTTTTCGTGTTTGTACCGGAAATACCTTCATCTGCGTAGATTCCCGCACAAGTATATTCCGGATTGCTGTTGATGCTTTCCGTATAAAACCGCACCTGGTTTTCATAGCTTAATAGCTGTTCTTCTTGGTCGGTACTCACCCGGCAGTACGCCGCCACCCTCAATTTTTTCTTCCGTGCCGTCTGCCCCTCTGCGTCTGTCGAATTCTTTCTTGCAGGTATAACGGTAATGTTTCTTGCCATCCCCGTAAACCTCCTCTACCACCGCTGGTTCTATGATATGCTGCCGGGATGCTGACTCATCTGGAATCCGCACACCCGGACAGGCTTGTTTTCCTTCTTCAATATAAGTGGCGCAAAGCCACTCCACCTTCTTTTTGTATCCCATCCTCCGCCGGAGCGTCCTCCCACAGAACGGGCAGTACAGCATTCCGGTCAGAGGATATCGGTTCTGGTACTTCATGAAATCCCCCTGGGCAATGTTCCTTTTCTGCTTGTTTTCTTCCATTTTTTTCTGCAGGGCATCCCATACTTCCCGGCTCAAAATTGCCGGATGGCTGTCCTCCATATAATAACTCTGTACTTCCCCATTATTTCGTACCGTCTGGTTTCTCCTATCCTCCGGTGTGTAATATTTCTGCAAATGGAAATCCCCTTTGTATTTCTCATTTTTAAACATTCCCATAAATGAGCCGCCAGTCCACTTTCCTCCTGTCACAGACGGGATTCCCAGAAAATTAGCCAACTGCCCCAGGCGGCTGGAACCCACTCCCGAAAGATACATATCTGCAAAGAACCGGACTGCCATAGCTTCTTTGGAATTGATGACCAGCTCTCCAAATTCATCCTTATCGTACCCCAGGAACCGTTCTGTGTTGATCATGTACTCTCCTCGCTCAAACTTCTTCTGGATTGACCATTTCCGGTTCTCTGACACGTTCCTGCTTTCTTCCTCCGCAAATGAAGCGAGGACAGTGAGCATGACCTCGCCGTCCCCGGATAACGTATTGATATTCTGTTCTTCAAAATACACGGCAACGCCGATCTGCCGCAGCTCCCTCACCACTTCCAGGAACACTGCTGTGTTCCTGGCAAACCGGGAGATGGATTTCGTGATGATGAGATCAACCTTCCCGTCCCTTGCCATTTGCACCATCCGTTGAAATTCCGGGCGGTTCTGGCTGAAACCGGAGATGCCCTTATCGGCAAACACACCCACAAATTCATACTCAGGATTTGATTTGATGGAACGTTCATAGGAAGTAATCTGGTTTTCCAAAGATTCCCCCTGCTTCCTAGAATCCGTAGAAACCCTGGCATATGCACAGACACGTTTCTTTTCTGGCGTTTTGCTCTGTACCGGCTCGATCATCCGTATCCTCATAAAACCCACTCCCGTCCAAAATACTCTTTTACAAATTGCTTCACACAGGTATATTGTTTTTGTGCATCTCTATCTTCCCGGATGCACACCACATCCACCCCGGCCTTGTCACATGTCTGCATGAATTCAAAGAACTGTTTCCAATCGCGGGCGATCATGGTGGCATCTCTTGTAACTACCACATGGATATGGCCTGCCTGGATTTCTGAAATAAGCCTTCGGAACTCCTTCCGGTTTCCATCCGTGCCAGATGCCTCATCCCAGAAGAAATATTCTTCCTTTTTGATCTCCCCATACCGTTTCCGAAGCACTTCTTTCCCTGGTTCTATATACCTTTCGTAACCGTGGTCACAGTGTGTGGTCCCGTAATAATATGCCACCTGATTTTTCCTTTCCGGTATCACCATGCTTCTCACCTCCGTGTATTTTACTCCTCAGACTTCTTAATAAAAGCAAGCCTTCAGGGTAGTCTATTAATCACTCTGAACGCCCCATAAGTCAAGCAATTAAGCAGTTTCCACGCCCATTATTTCCCGACTGCGGAAACTTATTTTCCAAGGGTAAAAAGAAAAACCCGGCAGGTTTCCCCACCGGGCAATACACCTCTTTCCGCTATATCCTTGTTGCAAAATCCAACGCAATCCACCCATCCCGTTTCTTCTGGTAGGATTTCAACAGCCCCCACTTCCCGGCACCTGCACCGTCAGCTTCCTCCACAATGGTAAACACCCCGGCTCCCGTAAACTTCCCGGTCCTGGCATGATCCGTCCCCGGTCCCTTGCGGATGTTCAAATCCGGGATGCCCACCTTCACCATATATGAAGATTCCCCAGGCAGGCTCTCCATGAACTGCACATACTCTTTCCCCGTTGTCAGGTACAGCCCGGATTTCAGCTTATACCACTCCCCATCCGCACTGATGCCCACCACCGTATAAATCCCGTCATAGACCACCTGGTCCACGTTATCGCCCATACATGGTGCTTTCCGTACATTCAGCCCGTCCTTCCCTTTGTAAAACACCTTCACATATCCGGACAACGGCTGGATTGGCTGGTCTCCATTTCCACCCGGATTTCCGCTGCCCGCATCCCCAATAATGCCTTTTAAAATGATCAGAATCTTCTTCCCATACCCCGCGCCGGAAGCCCAGCCTTTCCCCTGCGGATTCTCCTGAATCCCCAGCCACTCCACATAAGGCGCAGAACCTCTGGCCGCATACTGAAACCTTGGGTCAACCTTCACATTCACCAACTCATCCGTACAGGCATACGCTTTCAGATGCTGAACCTGCGCCCGGATGCCAAGCTGCGCCGTGCCAAAGGAATTCCCCTTCATTCCGTTATCCATCACGCCCATCCCACAGAAATTGTTCTGCTCCAGCGTCACCGCCGAACCGGAGAACCCAAAGTTCCCCGTCTCCAGGCAGAACTGCGCAAAAGCGATATCCCCTCTCACGCCCTCTGCCTCCCCCTCAGACAGATAAAGCGGCAGCATATCCACCACGGACTGTGCCACCGCTTTATTCTTCTCCCTGATATAATGTTCCATCTGCTCCACAGATACCACACTCTTCCCCATAATCTTTGTATAGTAAGAAACATCCTCCGTCTGCCCGGAACCGCCCTTTCCAATCTGACGTTTAAATTCCTCCCACATCCCCTTTGCCCGGATCTGGGACGGGCAGTTCTTCGCACACACGTCATAATGCTGCACCACCCGGTCAGCCGGAATCCCGGTCTCCGCCATCAACTGCCGCACAAACTCCACCGTATTCGCAAACGCCTTATTGTAGTCATACCCTGCCTGCACACACATCTCCACACCGATGCTGTTCTTGTTATTCACCGTCCCAAATATCCGTCCGCCATAATCCACGCCCACATACCAGCATCCCCGTCCATGAGGTGCCGCCTGATAAACCGTATCCTTATCGTCCGTATAATAATGCACCGAAGTGCTCAAATTCCCATTATACTGCGCCCTGGCATGGGCACTGGCATCCGCCCCCGCCGCAAAGTTATCCGTGTTATGCACCACGATATACTGCGGATGATTGCTCTCATAAGTGTTATTATCAGACACATACTCCTTATTTACCTTCATCTTCCCTCTCCTCCTTCAACTGTTCCAGCACATTTTTCAGCTTCTCCGGGACAGGCAGCCCAATCCTGCCCGCATTCTCCAAAATGGAAATCCCCTCATTGGACAGGTAAAAGAAAATTACCGCCGTACGCAGCACGCTCCCGTTCCCGACCACATGGATGTCAATGATATGTCCTGCCGCCACCAGGCAGAAGATGACCACCTTCCTGAAAATCCCCCGGAACCTCACGCCGCTGGACAGCTTCTTCTCCAGTCCCGCCGCCATCAGCCCGGTAAGATAATCTACCACCACAAAGGCAACTAAGGCATACAACAGCCCGTCCAGCCCTCCCACAAACCAGCCGAAAAATCCCCCGGCTGCCGCAAACGCACACTGCACCAGATTCACAAATTCCTTCATTCCACTCCCTCGCTTCCGCTTTTTTACTATAGAAAAAGCAGCAGCCCTTTTCTGGACTGCCGCCGATTCCCAAACTCCATATGCTTTTTTCCTTTTTCTGATATGCCTTCCCCTTTTCCTGCTGCCTTTCTTACGTCACGGCAGCTTCCTCCGTCAAGGTATAAGTGATCTTCATGGTCTTATCCACCGTTTTCACCACCGCTGATGACAGGTTGTTAATGGACGCCAGATAGGGTGTCAGCAGGTACATGGTCCGGTACTCGCTCCCATAACTGCCGCCCCACCCCAAGAGGAAGTTCTTATACTGGAACAGCGGCGTTGCCGCGTCATTCAGCCTCGCACTCCCCTTGGTGTGGATAATGGTATCCATAATCGTGATCTGGAAATCCCCGCCGATAATCAGATCCCCAATCAAAGTCATATAGACCTCGCAGGTCCCTGTATCGCATAACGGCTTCCATTTGGATGTGAACCCCAGCTCAATCAGTGTCACATCCGCAGGATTGGCAAGGTTGATCTTATAAATGCCCTTCTTATTATAAGCCATCACATACAGGTACCCATTCCGCACACAGCATTTCAGTACCCGCTCCGGAAACGACCCCGCTTCATCCCGGCTCCCCACGTCCATCAGTTTGGCGTTGGACAGCGTCCACTGCCCCTCCGTCATGGAATAGTCCTCTTTCTTTATCCTCACCCACAGTATCGTGGCATTCCCGGAGGAATTCCCCTCATTAGAAAACCCATACCAGTACCCATCCTGCCCATCCAGAAATTCCCCGTACAAAGTATAGTCCCCAAGGAAGTGAAAAGTCTCCGTTTGGATCACCTGATCATCCAGCACCCTGTAAGTGGTATCATCCAGCCTCTCATTCAGCCCGATGGTAAAAATGGGAACCCGCACCTTCCGGATGCGCACCCCCGTACCTTGGTACGTGATGGAATACAGCAGGTCTTTTTCAAAATCCACCTCCACCGCCTCAAACAGCACGAGCTGCTCTGCCGTGGAAAGGCTGTCCAGCTTCAGGCTTTTCAGCAGCAGGAACGTATCCGCATCCGCCACCAGGCTGCCATACGCATTGGTTCCTCCCTGCGCGCTGGTCAGCGCAGCCGCCGCAATGGTCCCGTTCCCCTGGCTGGGTGTGAACTCCCATACAAACTTATACCCGTTATCCAGTTTCTTGCTCTCCGTCTGCTTCAGGCTCCCCCGTGCCACGTTTGCCGTGGAATTCACGTTATTGGACGCATAAGCCACCGGAAGGTTATCCGACATGGAATAAATATTGTCCACGTTTTCATCCAGCGCCTTGGAAAACAGCAGGATGCCGCCTATCATGTTGGGGCAGATGGGGAGCAGGTTTCCGTTCCATGCAATCCCGTCAATAGTCTCCGCGGCCTCATAAAACACTCCCATAGGGTTCAGCCCGAAGATATGGTTCACCGCGTTTGTGACCATGTTCCCCTCCTCCACGGCCTCCACTTCCCCGGTATTCACATCCGTCAGTTCAATCCTCATATTACCTGTCAGCTTCATAATCCCTCCTCGTTATGAGCACTTAGTGACCGTCTTTTGGTCACTTAGGCGCGATACATGTCAGTTCCACTTAGTGAGGTTCCTCACGAACTTAGTGGAGTGGCTTACCCGGTATCCACCACAGTGCCAAACGCACCAATGCCGATCCGTGCAATGCTGTCCACCATCTGCCTCTGCACCAGTTCCATGGTCTCTACCCCAATGGTTTCCGAAAAACCTTTCACAATCATCCCGCCACCCACACGGAACAGCGGAATATTTTCTTCCAGTGTGATCTTCCCATCCCACGCCGGGGCCGCCGCCATCCCCTGGCCGCTGATAGAAGCGATACATCCGCCCGTCTCAATCTGCCCGGTCCCTCCATCCATCCGCAGATACACGTTGAATGTATTCGTGAAATTCGGGATCAGGTTCTCAATTGGATAATACAGAGGCAGCACATGCCTCCCGCTGCCTCAGGTCTCTGTGGGATAGTGAATCAGAATCTCCTCATCATTAAATTCATATCTTACTCTGGCAATAGCTTTCCCGTCAGCAGAAACCGTGACCGGCAGTTCCATCTCCACGCTCACATCCACCGTAGTCTCCGTGCCGTCCTCCGCCACGGACGGAACCGGGACCACCACCGTCCCCGATGCCGTCCCGCCCTGCACCGTTTCTTCTGCCGCCACATCCACCAGCACGATGGCAAAGAACTGTACATGTGTCTCCTCTGCCGCCGCAAACTCAATACTGATAATCTTCACATCCGTACCACTCACCGAATAAGCCGAAGCATTGGTAAAGGTATGGATGCCAATCTTCCCCGCCTCGATCTGGTTCAGCAGGCCGGAAATGTTCTTGTCATTCTTGGACTTCGCCTGTGCCAGCCTGGGATTCTTCCCCACACACTTCAAAGAATGCTTCCCGTTGATCTTAACCTGATACCCCGTCACACAGGCCGTCTGCGTTTCATCCGCATGGCCGCCGGAGAACACCAGCACATCCCCCAAGTCCAGCGCCGGATTCCCAATGGTTTCCGAATCAAAAGGCACATACCGGATGACCGACAAATCAGACAGGATATTTTCCAGCAGCACCTTCCTTGTCTCCTCCAGCCCAAACTGCAGGAGCGGGTTCACCCCCAGGTTCATGGTCAGCCCGTCATCCGGCTCCAGCGCATAATACTCCGCCGTCTGCGTCTTGATGTTCGTGGAACTGATTGCCGTATTTCCGCAGTTCCAGCTTCCCCTCCCGGTTGATGCAGAAAAACCCGCCCAGAACCTGCCCCACATAAAACAGCACATCCCGGTACGTCTCAATGTCATTCTCCGTGTACACCGACAGCATCTCCGAACCGTTTGGCATTGCCTCAATCTCCGCCTGGGTATGCGCCAGTTCCACTTTACACGCTTTGCAGCATAGAGCCAGAAACGCATAGGCATTTCCCACCGTCTCAAACCCGTTGAAACTCTTCTCAAACCGCAGCATATGATCATAAGCCTTGATCTCCAGGCAGCGGATGGTCCGGTTCGCCTCGCTAATCTCAAAGACACCCATGGGGACCGTCTCCACTGCCCCATCTTCCAGCACCAGATGATAGGACAGCTCTATCATCCCATCCTCCAAGGTATAACGGTCAATCTCCGAAAATAAAGTAATCCCCATCTCCGCCGCATACACCCCGTTCCAATCTCAATCTCCGTGCTCCCGCAGCACTGGCTGGTGATGTAACCGGAGCCTTTCACAATGTCCTCATTCCCAAACTCATATACAATCCCGGCTTTGGTTGTAATCCTCCCGGTCCAGTAAAATCTCCGGGTGTTCTCCTGCACCGCCTGCAGGAACGCCTCGCTCACCGGATACAAAAGCAACACCTCCTCCATTTTGGGACATACAAAAAGCACCAATCATCTCTGACTGATGCTTTGAAATGGTTCTGTTCTGTTGAAAATAGCAAATTTGGATTATAAATCAAACATACTCAACAATTACTATCTCGTTTCCATCAATATCATTTAAACGAACTTCATAAGTTCCCCAATCATATCTAATAGCATCAGACAGTGCAACCCCTTTTTTCTTCAAACACTCCATCGTTAAATCAAGATTATCTGTTTGGAAAACAAATGATTGATGTCCAGTCGGCTGTACGTTGAATATTTCACAATCCCATATACAAAGAGTAGGTGCATTTTCTATAAAGCCAAGATAAACCCCATTGGATTCATCCACGTCTGTCTTAATAAACGGTATTTCTAATACCACTCTATAGAACTGAATCAGTTCCTTAGCTTGCTTAGAAAAATATTGGTACAATAATATCCTGTTATCATCTTCTCACCTCAACAAATTCCACTTTGTCGCACTGTTCAGTTCCCCGATAAACTAGAAGCTATCTATGACTTCTTATTATTCTTTAATTCGTAAGATGGGTGATATAGTCCCGTAGGAGCATAAAACTCATCCCCTATATATATAAAACCCAATCTATTTAGGAGCCGTCTGGAATTGATGTTCTTTGGATTATGTCCAGCAAATAATTTCTCCGCGTCCAACATTGTAAAAGCATATTGGATCACCGCAGTAAGGGCTTCCGACGCATAACCTTTTCCCCAAAATTCTGGAAGAAGATGTATGCCTGTTTCGTATTCTTTTCCCTTATAGGGGCGTAGTCCGCAACAGCCAATAAACTCATTTGTGCTAATCTCAAAAATGGGCCAATATTCCATGTTTTGTGTTTTCCCAGTGGTTATTTCTTTACTCAAGCGATTTTTTATATCCTGTGCACTGAACTTTCCACTGGCACAGATATATTGTGTAACCTGTTGATTTCCCCACAGCGTTTCTGCCAAAGTCAAATCTCCCTCTTGCCATTTTGAAAATCCAATTCTTTCTGTTTGCATAAAAAATTCTCTTATCATTTTCATACCTCAAATTCCGCTTTGCTGCACTGTTCAGATTCCCGATAGTCGAGTAGACAAGCGGCTCACGCCGCAAGCCCCTCACAGATCCGTACGTG
>OBWV01000355.1_pt1 | contig 47958 bp, 57 predicted proteins | sample 1495351 | NCBI WGS metagenome assembly OBWV01 (sample SAMEA2580122, study PRJEB22360) | human gut metagenome | biome: human gut; feature: human-associated habitat; material: faeces | place: Denmark | collected 2008/2010 | reverse complement strand
CCGCCACATTATAAGAAAATGAAAGGATGTATTTATTATGATGTACTTTACTATTGAGCAAGAAATGAACCACCACGATTTAATTGAGTACCTTTTAGGATATGCTAACGATAACTCTAAGACTATTCTCGAAGTATCTCAAGAGTATCAACTTGAAGAGATTATACTTGATGTACTTGATACTAATATCGGTCAAAACGTTGACCCTTACGAGTGTATAGAGGATATAGAGGAGAATATAGATGAGTATGTAAAGACTTTAATTGATAATGTCGATGATAACTATAAATGTGATTTAATGGAAGAATTAGAAGATTTTGAGTAAACAACAACGGCGGTACACAAGTACCGCCTTTTATTTTGCCGTTGTATTCTCAATTAGCATCTACAAATGAGAAAAGCCAGCGTAGTTGATAACTGTTCTCAAATAGAAGTTGCGTTATTTGAGTTATACGAGCGTTTTCGAGTGTTCCCCTTATGATTATACGTTAGAGTGGTACACGAGCATACAAGCGAAAATACACGATTTTATAACATATGTATTTTGTCGCTTTTTTACGTTTGTCTATAGCGGTGTACAGATACATATGTTTTGTCTCTCTATAGTAGACATTACTATGTATAGCTGGTTAACTGAGAAATATTCTCAATACGATAAATCCTGCAAGACCGCACAATTAAATTGTATACAACCATTTGCATATATGAATGGTTATTCATATGTTCAAGCATGCATTTTTGTCATAGATGAATACATGAGCAATTATTCATATGTTTTTCAAATGAACGTATGTTCATATGAGCATATATTCATATAACCGATGTATGAACATATGAACATATATTCAGATGAAAAACTGTTGCGTGAAATTTAATTGCATACAATACAGTTGTACGACCGCCACCAGCAGAAACCATATCGAAAATTTTAGATATCAATCAATAATGATAACATTTGTCAATAACACATTGAAAACATTCGATATACATCGGTGTACACCACAAAAACACAAATTCACGGCTTATGTATGCATGCAAAAGACATCTTTCGTATTCTCATTTAGCGAATACCCCTAAAATTCATTTATTTGCGTTATACGGCGTTTTTGGTCTTTTGCATATAATCATAAGGCGGACTCTTTGGAGACACCTTATAGGCTAAATAAATGAACGTTTTATTGAGAGACATTCTCATTTACGCTGGTTTTTTGCCATAATTTGACAATTTTGTGTTTTTGTGGTATTTATATATATCTATTTTATAGTGGTGTATAAGGATATACCGCCATAGCTTAAAACTATGGCAACCATAGATAAAAACTATTGTACAGAATACTACAGATATGAGACAATAAGACCATCAAAAGAGGTTATATGTTTTAATGAAAGGGTGTAGCCTATGGAATTAGTAGTAATATTAAAAAATGTTTTTGCTATAGTGTTTACTGTGGCTATGGTTTATGGTATGAACCGTATGTATTGTATTTTGGAACAAATGAAAGGATAAAAATTATGTTAGTACAAAATATGTTAAGTAGTAAAGGTAATAAAGTTGCGAATCAATTTATTATTAATATTGGTTTAGATATTACTGCTTTTCAAAGTTATAATACTTTAATTGCCGTATATGATAGTAAAAATGATGTAATGTATCAAGATAGAAAAAAAATATTCTCATACAACATCTAAATACTTAAATAGATTTATTCGAGAATTTCAACCGTTACACGTTGAAGAGGTTGAAAACGAAGAATTATATATGATTATTGAAAGGGGTTAAATAATGAAAAAATTCAACGAACTACCGCAAGAGGTACAATTGGATATTATTAAAGGTAAATTATTAGATATTTACCGTCAAGGCTTGATAAGAGAATTGGCAATAGATATATTGTATAAGCAAAATAACATAGTATATCAATGTCAAAAAGAATTATACGACATTAACGGTAATTTTATAAAAGAGGTGCAATAATGACATTTCAAGAATTATTAGAATTAAAAAACGACTATAAACAATATAATAATGATGATTTTTATTCTCTTAGAGAGTTTATAGAGATATTCGAAGAGTGGGAGCAAGACAATAGAAATTTATTTTATACGCTTGTACAAACTTTAGATATTGATTTTTCAAGGGCAATCGGTATTATAGGAAACTGTGAATATACTATTTATGACTCATTAGAGGATTATATTTATGAGTCTTTAGGTGAAGAGGGTATAGAATTGCCTAATTGGGTATGTATTAATGCATATCATACATGGTTTTACTCGTTACGCTATGAGGATAATCTATATTTTATGGATGATATGCCACAATTCGCAAAAAATAGCGAGGAATACGGCGATAGTAAAAGCCGTGAAAATTGGTTAGAGGGTATTCGCTATTTAGTAAATAATAGTAAAATGATTTTATTGCAAGATTGGCAATAGGTGTTGTTTATACATAAGAAAGGGTAAATATATTGGCTTTAGTTTTATTATCGTTGATTATCGTATTTATTCAACGCACGAAAAATAATCAAACATTATAACATAAGAATTTAACCACGGTTAAACCGTTTGTGTTTAACCGTGGAATATGATGAACTGATCTGTACCGCTTATATTTATATCATACATATGAACAACCATTCATATATACGCTGGCATTCTCAATATGTTTATCTAATTGAGAAAATACAGTTGCGTATTTTAAGCTATAAGGCGTATGTAATCTATTCCTAATGGTAACATATGCAATGAAAACAAAAGACCATACAACGCAAAATACAACGGTTATATACGATTAATGTATACCGTTGTATTTTTATTTGGTTTATACATATGTATTGCTTATGTATATAACGTATGTTATAAACGTATGCATATGTCTATGGTGCGTGCGTGGTTGTGCGTATGTAGTCAACTAGAGTGGGGACTTGGGTTGATGTGTACTACAGAATTTGGAACCCCTATTGATGTACCCAATCAAAATACATTTTATAAAATACAATTGCATAACCACCACCAGCCAAACCCCAACAATAAACATTACTAAAAATCATGAGTATAATGCAGATAGTGCATACATGAGTATTTGCTCATATGTTGCCCAACTGTAAACCGATAGCTGACACATGAACAAATGCTCATATGCACAAACATATATATAGACATTTATCTATACACAGTAAGTCAGTAAATGAGAATACAAGTGATAATGAATGAATGATATTAGGTATTCTATTACATTGATACTATTCGATTGATTGACTAACCCTAGTATAGTGAACATATGAACATATGCACATATGAACCAATGAGACACCCCTAAGTGTATCGAAAATTTTCAATATCCAAAAGGGAGAACCATTCTCAACTGGGGGCGGTATAATCATAACAAACCCAAGAGCATACAAACGAGAATACATAAGAAACAAACTTGTCACACACATACCTGAGTTGCATACCCCATGACATACAATGGTCTACAAACCCTTGTTTTATCTATGGTTTCATACATACAAACACATAACATATGTAGAAAACAATCGCAAAAACTATCGAGAAAACAATCGTTCTTATTGATTGTCTAAGATATGAAACATCATATGGAACAATCGTATTTTCCAATTAGGGTTGTCTATCTAAAATACAATCGTTTAAAATTTTTGTAGAAATTTTTATGGTTGCATACAAGGTAACTTATGTAATTTCTATAAAACGTAAACCCTAGTATGATGATTATGTTTTCTGATGTATGTTTTCCTAGTATAGCGTTATTATAAGTTTGTGACATGGTACTAGGATTGCATCATCCTAGTATTGTGTATCGTATGGACAATCTTTTTCAACATAGTTAATCACCATACTAGTATGGTGATTGCTTATTTTTTAGTCAGACTAACAACAGGCCGCAGCCAAACATTTTTCACCCCAAAATCACGACACTATGATGGCGTTGGCAAAAACTCGTCATAATACTATGGTTGTGTTTTCCAACGTACATTCGTTCGATTTTATCCCATGTGGGTCAAATTGTGTCCAACCCAAGAATTATACTGTCGTAAGCCTAGTGTAGTGACACCAACCTAGTGTGGCGTGAGTTAAAAATCATGTATCGGATTTTACCGATTTAAGACTTATGTGGCATTTTTTACTCATAAAAGCTAAAAAATTTTTTCAAGTCTCAAAACGCAGATGTTTACTGGGCGGAGTGGCATTTTTGAGGGGTAAATTTTAGCTTGTAAAATAAAATATTTATCCAATTTTATGTAAAATGTGTTACAAAAATCAAGTGTTTTACCCTATAAGTAGAGAGAGTTTTCACTTATAGGTTTTAAAGCGATGGCTTTCTTGAAAGAGTTTTAAGAAACAGCTTTTGAAAAAGGGTTTTGCCCCAAACTTAAGAAACCGACTTAAAAGACACTCCGTAAGGAGTATTGCGAAGCAATCTAAACAAGAATACTCTAAAGAATACATAAGTATATACCTATAGGATTGTCTTCGACAATAAACACTAACGTGTTTGCTTTATAGTCAGATATTATGTTTGAGACCCAACCTATGAGCCTACAGAACAACATACAGGTGAGACATACAGATTCAACCCCAAGAAACGCAAACAGGGCATACATAAGAATATATCATAAGATATAAACCTATGTATGCCCTGTTGAGTGCTTTGTGATTAATACTATTAGTACTCTGGGAACTCAGCAATGAATCGCAATCCAATGTAAATAAAGATTGCACAAATTACAAAAGATAACCAAGAGTCACCAAATCTTACAGTACCATCTAAGATATTGCTAATAGTGGATGCACCAAACATGCCAGCGACAATAATATATAAAAACCCTGCTGTTCGTGGCGATGTCAACCATCCGACTACCAAAGCAATCGCAAGACTAACTGCTGTAACCAATAATAGAATTAAAATAGTTGCAATCATGAGTTTCTCCTCCTGTTATAAAGCCATAATGGCATAAACTTTAGTATTAAGTTCCTCGGTTGTGATACCGATGTATCGCATTGTGATTGCTTCCGAGGAATGATTAAAGACTTGCATAAGGTATGCAATTGGTACTCCCTTACGGTATGCGTGGTATCCAAATGTTTTTCTCATGGAGTGAGTACCGATATTATCTAAACCACATTTTACGGATGCAGCTTTGATTTTTCTCCATGCTTGTACGGTCGAGATATGACCGTCACCAGAGCGACTTGGGAACAGCCAATGTTTGCATTGGCTTGCGTATTCACATAACAATGCGTACACTTCTTTGGATAACATGAACCGTTTGAACTTACCTGTTTTTTGTTCATACAATTCCATCTCTGGTTTAACATCATCAACTGTGAGAACAACAAGGTCGCTGATGCGGAGACCAGAGTTAATCCCAAGGGTGAATAACATTTTGTCTCGGTCATTCCCTAGTGCTTGTTTCATTTCTTGGACTTTGGATAAATTTCTGATTGGTTCTGTTGTGTTTGCCATGATTTATTTCCTCCTGTATGTTTCCTGTTTCTACTTATATAATACATGATGAAATATATCGTGTCAACAACTTTTTGAAATATTTTTTTGGAGAATCTAATATTATGAATGAAGTCGCATTAAAACGTAAGAAAGGTTATGAGAACCGCATTGACTTTTTTGGTCTCGGCGACTATGTAACCGATTGGCGAAACGCTGGTAAGTCATACACAGCTATCGCACGACAACTGAATAAAGAGCACAAGGGCGAACTACAGAACATCTTGATTACGCCTAAGATGGTTGGTGATTGGTGTCGGACGAATTTAGTCCAAGAGATGCAACCATCGGAAGAAACTGAAGTTGTTAACACTTATAATCAACAAAAGAATTTACTTGATATGGTCGAAACGCAAATCGAGATGATACAACTCTTTATTGACGACTTGCAATGTCAACAGGCGACTGGTTCTTTGGATGCCGATGTAATTTACAAGCGTATGAAAGACTTAATGTTAGACCAAGAGAAATATATCGCAAGAAAACAATCTATCTTAAAGGATATGCAAACGGTCGCAGAGAAGATTTATACATTCCAAGCTATGAACTCTATTATCGTTGAGATTATGGATATTATTAATAAAGAAGACCCTGTTTTGGCGAATAAAGTGCGTGAACAAATGAAAGATAATAAGATTTTATTGGCAAATTATGCAAAAATCCAACAAAATTGATAATTTTTCTCAAAAAAGTGTTACAAAATTAAAGTGTTTTATACTATATATAGAGAACGAATTTTCTGTAAGGAGGTGTGTTAATGGCTGAAAACATTTTAGACACGCTACTAGGGGCATCTCGAGCGACAACAGAGCCAAGTGATAACACACCAACTGACAAAGATATTGGTGCAACAAACTTGGAACACTTCGCCAAGACATATTTCCCCCATATATTCTCTACTCCATTCTGCGACTTTCATTATTCGATGTTTAGAGATGCAGAAAATATGATACTGCACTTTGATAACTTGCATAACAAATTTGTTCGTGCGGCACCACGAGGTCACGGCAAGAGCCGTATTATCTCGGTCGTATTCCCTATATGGTTAATCGTGTATGGCTATCGTAAAAACATACTGATTATTTCTGATACCTTTGAACAAGCCAAAGAGTTCATTCAAACGATAAAAGACGAACTAGAAGATAATGAACGTTTGAAAAAAGACTTTGGTCTTCTTAAAGGTGATAAGACATGGGCGAGCGATAAAATCGTCACTAAGAACAAAATTCAAGTGTTTGCAAAGTCAAGCGGTCAGTCGTTGCGTGGCTCAAGCCATAACAATATTCGACCAGAAGTTGTTATTTTGGACGACCTTGAGAATGACGAAGCAGTAGAAACAGAAAACCAACGCAAGAAATTGTACGATTGGTTCATGAAAGTATTGATGCCGATTGGTAATCCTCGAACTGTATTTTTGTATGTTGGTTCGGTATTACATTATGAATCATTACTATATAAAGTATTGACCGACTCCAAGTTTAACAACTGGAATCGCTCAATATATAAAGCCGTATACACGTTTTCCGAAAGTCCTTGTTGGACTGTTTGGGAAGAAATCTTTAACGACTTGTCAGACCCAGATGCGGCGAAGAACGCAGCCGATTATTTTGAAGAACATCGAGATGAAATGATGGATGGTGTCAAGATAATGTGGGAGGGTCGTAACTTTGGTTTGTTTGAGCACATGGATTGCTCATACGAAGAGAAGATGAGATTATCTCGTGATAACTGGTATCAAGAACTCATGATTTTGCGTATGCAAGATGATGAAGCATTTAACTCCGAGTATCAGAACAATCCTATGACAGAAGCAAGCCGAGTATTTAAAGAGTCGTGGATTAAGGCTAACTATTATGACGAAACGAATTTACCTAAGATGAAACAGATATATGCATCTGTCGATTTATCAATGGGTAAATCACGAACATCTGATTATTCTGCGATTATATTTGTCGGTCGTGGCGTAGATAATTATTTCTATGTATTGGAAGCCGACATTGAACGCAGGTCACCAGATATTATTATTAATGATATACTGTTGTATCTCGACAAATACAATGGTCGTTTAGACGGTTTCATTGTAGAAGAAAACGTATTCCAAGAGTTCTTCTCAAAGACATTACAACAGACTGCTGTTGATATGGGTCTGTATGTAAACTGGATTTCTGCTCGTAGTACAGCGAGCGACAATAAAGGCACTCGAATACGCTCGCTTGCACCGAAGATAAAACAGGGATACATCAAGTTTAACAAAAACCATCGTGTTCTCGAAAGTCAACTTAAGAACTTTCCAAAAGACCACGATGATGCACCTGACTGTTTGGAACGGTGCATATCTAAATTCTTAGAAAACTCATCGACTATCAATGTTGGTGCGATGGGTACAATTCGTAAGAAACGAATGGACACACTATCATTCATGAAAGGTTGGAAACGATGAACCTACGAGAAAAAATTTACGCATGGATGAGTGCTTTCGTTACACGAGATACTATTGCCAATGTAACACAAACATGGTTTGGTCGTTGGGGTAATAAGAAACGCAAAAACACGGAAACTAAGTTGAGTGTCGATGCGTTACGAAACATGGCAAAAACACCTATCGCTAGAAGTGCTATAAACCAAATCCGAGAGGGCATCCTAGCATTGCCATGGGAGGTTGTTTCTATTGATGATAATGAAAATAAAAAAGCAATTCGCAAAGTAACCGAAATCATCAAACAACCTAATCCTGTGGACGACTACCATGACTTCATTGGTAAACTATTTGAAGATTTAATTGTGTTAGACCTAGCGTTCTTTGAACAAAAGGTCGTCAAAAGGGATAGACCTTTGTATCTGTTCCCTATTGATGCTCAAACAATCGAAGTTGTTACAAATTGGTCTGGAGATTTAAACCAACCAAGATACATGCAGAATGCCAATGGTGTTCAAGAGTGGTATAAATGTGACAAAATCGCAATGTTACAACGCACGAAATTGACCTATGATGAATTTGGTTATTCGCCATTAGAACAAGCCTACGGGCATATCAAGTATCTGTCTGAGGTACAAGAGTATGCAAACGATATTTCCTCTAATGCGATGCCAAAGTATTTGATTAATCTTGGTGCAAACGCATCTCAAGAAGAAATCGAGAAAGTTCGAGTTTACATCGAAAGCGAAATCCAAGGTCAATCCGCTGTTGCGATTGTTGGTACAACACAATTAGATGCAAAACAAGTATCTCCAATTGGTGACGAGTCAGCATCTCTAAATTGGCAAAAGTTATTACTACAAATCATTGCCACATGCTTTAATATTCCACCAGAACGACTTGGGGTTGCCATCTCAAATGACCGTTCGACATCATCTGAAAAAGATAACGAGATGTTGGAATACACAATTAAGCCATGGGCGAAGATATTTGAACGTGCCATCAATAAGTATGTCGTAGATAGACTTGGATATGGTGGCAAAATTGAGTTCCGTTTTGTGTTTACACCAACCAAGGCTCAACAAGCCGATGCCGTTGAACGAGTTAGAAAACTTGTTGATGGTAATATTATCACACTCAACGAAGCTCGTCAAGAACTAAATGGTGTTCTTGGTATTGAACTCCCTGATATTCAAAAGGGCAATCAATTGCTCGATGAATATAAATCATCTCTAATTGAACAACGAGTGACATCCACCCCACAAGATGTTCCTTTAGAGAAATCTACGGAGAAAGGAGAGACAGATAGTGAATAAGCAAAAGGTATCCTTGCAAGCTAATGCAATTAGTGTAACTTTAGATAATTTACACCCAAATGCAATGCGTTTTACAGGAACTTGTATGTTTTTGAACACACCGTCTGATTACACGCCTAATGGTGTTGACAGACCAGTAGTATTATCTTCGGATGAAGCTGAAAAATGTGCATCTACGATGAACCTTATGGGTATTAATTGCGATTATGACCCATGGTTATTCCCAGATGAGCTTATGACTACTCACAATCGAAGAAATAAAATTGGTGTTGTCGAAAAGTGTTGGGTCGATGGTGATGAGCTAAAGTTTACAGGCATCATGTATAAAAATGATTTCCCAGATATTGCAGACTTCATTAAAAAGACCGTTGACTCCCTTGGGTTCTCCGTGGAAGCCATGTTTAATCTTCGAGAACACGAAGATTATATTGAAATGGCAGATGTCGAATTTACTGGTGTTGCAATGTTGTTTAAAAACGCAGCCGCATACCAAAACACTTATATTGCTGAAATTGCTGCAAAAGCAGCGAAAGGAAAACAAATGGAAAAACAAGAAATTCAAAACCTTATTGAAGAAACAATCAAGGCTCAATTAGAAGCTAATGCAAAAGCTGAACAAGCAAAAGTTGAAGCTCAAGAATTGGCAACTGCAAAAGCAGAGGTTGAACGTTTGACTGCTGAATGTTCTGCTAAAGATGCGAAAATCGCTGAATTAGAAAAAGCTGTTGCTGACAAAGATGCAGAAATCGAAGCATCCGCAAAAGAAACACCTATTGTTTCTGATGTTAAAAATCTTGAAACAAAAGCAAAACTTGAAGCTGGTAAGAAAGAAAAATTCACAGACTTCGCAGATATGGTTAACTCTGTATTATAATACAGATATTATTTAAGTACTATTTATTACAGGAGACTACATAATGGCAGTAACTAAAACAGGTTTTATTTCTGCGGCAGCCGTTGCAGACTACAATCAATCTCACTACATCGAACTTCCTAAGTTCCAAAAAGACATGCTTGACTTGTTAAACCGTCAAGTGACAATTCGTGACCGTATCAAATCCGTAATGGCGACAGGTCACCCATCTCGCTACTGGGAACAAACTAAGATTGCACACAACGCAAAATTCGTAGATGCACGTACAGGTGACTCTGGTAAATACGGTGTTACAGGTACTTACGATGAAGACTACGGTCGTAAAGAACGTGCGTTGTTCATTAAAGCAATCACTTCTGGTATTAAATACTCCTTGTTCGACCAAGATATTGTTGCTCAACAAGGCGATGAACTTGCTAAACAAATGTTAAACAAAGACATGGCAGACATGCTTGTTGACTTATATCAAACATCCAACAAAGGTATTTGGACAGGCAATGCAACTTCTACTGAAGACTCTACTGCAACTGAATACTGTGGTTTGGCAACACAAATTACAGACTCTGTAACTGTGGCTAACCCTTACAGCTTTGCAACTGCAAGTGGTGATTTTGTTACTGATACTATTCGCACTAAAATGGCAACAAACTTGGCATCTACAAAATTCATTGGCATGCCTACAGCTATCTATGCAAACCCATTGACTATTGACTATTTAAGCCGTGCGGAACTTCGCCGTCCAAACTTTAGTGTAGACCAATCTGCTGATAAAGTTGACTTGGGTAATGGTTTCATTGTAAACACAATCCGTACTCAAGCTGGTTATTTACCTCTTATCCCAGATAACTACATTCCATTTGACCCATCCAATAAAAAACACACATTGTATGTTGTAAACGAAAACTTAATCGAACGTCATTGGGTTGGCGATTCTGAAGCTCGTGTGTTCAAAATGGGTGATACTAAAGACTTGTTAGATGAGTATGTAGCAGTATTGTTCGATGCAGTTGTTGCTAAAGGTGCAGGTGCTGGTGCTCACTTCAAAGTTGAATTTACTGAAACGTAATACGTTATAATTCAAACGATTAATCACAGGAGTGTCTTTTGACACCCCAATGTTTTAACCGAATGGAGATACATATGTTAGTAACATTAAAAGATAGTGATGCAAAACGTATTTATTTATGTGGTCGCATCATTGAATCCGACAACGGTCGCTTTGAGGTATCCGAGGAAGAATACGCTTTAAATGAAGCTGTATTAGAACCTGTAGATAAAAAATCTGGCAAAGTTGTTAAACCATTGGACACTAAACAGTCCAAAAACAAAGAAGAAACGGAAGCTGAATAACAGGAGAGTCAATATGTCGATGTACTTAGAGCCAAATGAGATTGATGAATACGCAACGATTATTCCCTTTGATGAGACTCATGTTCGCTTCGCATCGACAATGATTGATGCCTATGTTGGAACGAACGATGGTAAATCAAAGTTCTCACAAAACAGGGTAATCGAAGTTGTTCATCCAAACCGCAAGGGTATTCTGATACTTAAGAATGACCCTGTATTAGAGATTGAGTCTATCCAAGGGATTCATACACGAGATGTAAATGAAGTTGGTGTTGAAATAGAACCTTATCTGTACGATTTTGACGGCAGTAAATATGTTTATCTATTGAATAACACCGACAGAATGTCATATTCAAAAATCTTCTTGCGTGGTGCAAGATATTACAAAGTCACATACAAATATGGGTATGATGGAATACCAGAAGAAGTAAAAACTGCATGTGCTATGCTTGCCATGAATATATCTCAAGTATCAACCTTTACTGCTTTAGACTCAATGACTACACTTGATGCTAGATTTTCCCTTGCTGACCCTAATTTGTTTACGAATGAGATTAAGTCTCTATTGTCTCGCTACAGATTCTAAACGGAGGTATATATGAAAGAAAAATATACGCCTAAGTTTGATTGTACTCGGATGTTTGCATCATGGAGAGAGACTATAAAATGTGATGGCAAGAAACCTGAGTTTGTGCTATTTACACGAATTGGTCGTGGTACTAAAAGGTTTCTTGTGAATAATGTCAGATGGGGAAATCTAATGTCTGACTCTGCACTTGAGTGTGGAGACATCTGCGAACGCAAGAATGGCGATACGTTGTTCTTGGTCGCAAAAACAAACTCATTTAATGGAGACAAGGGTGAGTTTTACACAACTAATACCACAGTAAATATCTATAGTGTTTCCAACGAGCTAGACGAATATGGCAACACGGCAGGCACCACCGCTACACCTAAGGTAAAAGACCTAAAGTGTGTATACGAAGATGTTTCTGCCAAAATGCATATATTCGACTATGGATTGCTACCGACTACAACCAAGCGTTTTATTTTACCCCAAGATACCCAAATAGCACTACTTGATAGAATCGAAATCAATGGACAGTTCTTACAAATTGATGTAATCAACAAGTTCGATTTTGCTCCATTCTTGTATGTGCAATGCTCACCAGATGAGCGTGGTTAACCATGGAAACAATCCAAGATGTTGTCTCTAAGGTTGTCGAAGACCATTTATTCGCTTTAACTGAACGCATTGAACAACAATGGAGTGCGAATGACCAAGGCGAATATACTGCTCACGATATAACACTTAGAAGATATACACCAAGCAAAAACATGGTTAGACTTGGTTTAGATTTTGAGGGTCTTGGTGCTTTTATCCTTGAGTATGGCTCAGGCTCACTTATGGTGACAAACACGAGTGCAGAAATTGGAGACTTAGGCAACCCAGATGTCTCAGATTATATGAACTCCTCATGGTTCAATGATGCTAGGAGTGCTAATGGAAATGCAATTACAGGTCGTGCCAAAGGAGATATTATTCATTCCCCAAAACAAGGTGGCGAAGATACAAAATCTAGTGGTAAATTATATGGTAAAAACCTTGAGAAACCGTTACCACGGAAAAACCGCAAGGCAAAACCATTGCCACCACTAGAGCCAATGCAGCCACTACATATCGTGGAGGAAGAGGTCTTCTACTGGTGTATTGAACTTGAAGATGCAATCAATGAAGCAGTCGAAGAGTGGTTAATGAACTCAATCGAGGGATGTTTAAAAGGGGCAAACGCATGAAGTATACGGTACAACTGTTGGACGAAATTTGGGATATATTCCGTAAGGATGAAACCTTGGCTATGCTACTAAAGGTAAAAGACCCAACGAGTCTTGCTGAATGGAACACTAAAATGAGACGAGGACTAGCAGGTGCTGAACTCGTTGATGAAAAGCAAGATATTTACTTTGTTATGTCATTCATACCGTCCGTAGGTGGAACAAAGAATTGGATGGTAAATAAGAATATGCTTGAGTTTCGACTTATTGGTCGAAGCAACAATCGTAAACTAATGAATGACTTATATATCCACCTGAACAAATTGTTAAAAAAACATTACGAAGATATGTCTGTATATGCCGAGGGTTCATTCTCAACAGGCACAACAGGTCTTATTGGTTATATGTTTAGAGTTCGACCATTTACTTGGTCTTAATTACAGGAGAATACTTAATGGCACAACAAACTGGTAAAAACTTTGTTTTGAACGGTGTAGGTGAAGCATGGGCGAAACGTGTCGTAAACGGCAAGACTGAAGCCTATAAACTTGGTACACTTCAAACAATGAAACTATCTTTCAGCTCATCTGATGAAAAGGTATACGGCTCTGATGCCCTACCACCAATCTATATCTTGAATAAAGAGTCGTCTGTATCTGCTTCCTTTACTGAAGCACGTTTCAACCTTGATTACCTTGGTGTAACTGCTGGTGCTGAAATCGATAACAAAGGTACTTTGATTTTTTCTGTTGAACCTACATTGATTGCAAGCGGTACATCCTTTACTGTACCAAACGTATCCAATGTAATCCCAGAAGATACAATCGTTGTACTTGCGAACGATGTACAAATGGAAGACGAACGTGAAACTTTGGTTTATGTAAAAGCATCTCCATCCACAGGTCAATTTACGATTGATGCAAACGGTGCTATTACATTGGGTGCATCTGTAACAAACAAATACATCGAAGTATCTGGTTTGCGTACTGATACAACATCTCGCCGTGCAACAATGAAAGCAACATCTGTTCCTCAATTCGTGGAAATCCGCCACGTTTCTAACCCAGTTGATATGGGCGATGGCAAAAAAGTTGTTCTTCATACTCACATCTTCCGTGCTCGTGCTACAGGCAAGATGGATATAGACCACGAACGCCAAAAGGCTTCTGCTCCTCAATTGGAGTTTGAAGTTATGTACGACACTACTCGTACTGATGGCAAAATCTTGGAAATCACTCAAGAAATTCAATAAAAACTTATGGGGGCATCTTTATGATGCCCCTTATTTTTTATATATGGAGATTTAACATATGGCAGACACATTAATTCCTAAGAGTAAATACGTTCAACTTGGCGACAAAGAATATCAAATTTATCCAATGAAACTTGGCGATTACGCAAGAGTAGAGCGGTTATTGTCTAAGATTAATGACCAGTATTTATATTTGAATTTACCAACACCAATTACTAAGGAAGATGGTTCATTTGAGCTAGATAAGAATGGTAAAGTGAAATATGACTATGTGGCATTTAATGCCATGTGTGAACTATTTGAACTTGCCTTGCACATTCCAAGAAAAGAAGTAATGGATGTTGTTGATTTAGACAGCGGTATTGAAATCTTAGATGAATACATGTGTATCTCAGGTTTAAAAAAAAAGATAATGATGGGTCTACAGGGGATGGCGGACTCGACAATGTAATTGCATCCCTTGTTCAGCATACGAGCGAAACAAAAGCAAGTCTAATGGAATATACCTTGCCAGAACTTGAGGGTTTATCTACTGCATTAAACGAAAATAATAAACTAGATGATTCCTCGGAAGACTCTTTTGTTGACTCCAATTCGGTAACAGGAGCAGATGCCATTCGAGGTCTTTTAAGTTCTGGGTATGCAGAGTAGAATGGAGTAAATAAATGGCGAATAAAAAATTCGGATATGATATAAAAGTCAATTATGGCAATATTCATGACGATACTCAAAAGGTAATCAGAGGTCTTCAAGAATTAGATAAAGCTATCGGACGACTCAAGAATGTAAAGGATATTTCCATTAATGTTAAAGCTGGTGGAGACCAATTTAAGAAGTTAACTGAGTATGCGGCACAACTTGACCGTAGCCTTAAAACAGCATCTGCAAGCGGTGCAACCCTTAGTAACTCACTCGGTCAAGTAACTTCTAGGTTTGCAAGCGTTCGTGATATGACAAAGAACGTCTCCAAGGAAGTAACCGATGCTTCAAGAAACATTGAAAAACTAGGACAATCATTACAACGGTCTTCAATGACGGCTAAAGAACAATCGTTCTCTGGACAGATTGCAAACCTGAAACGACAAGCCGAGGAGAACTACAGACAAAACTTTGCTACAAATCCAATGGCTTATGCACAAAATGCACGAGCGTTAAATGCAGAGCTTCAAAAGTTGTACCAAGCACAAAAGGTTGTTAACTTGGCAACAAGAGAGAATATCGGTCTTTTAAAACAATGGGGCATTGATACTGAAAACGTAGGTCATAGACTTGGCTATTTAGCAACACGCATGGTCGCATCTTTTGCCTTAGATAAAACTATTCAAAGTTTTACTCAAATGGCACATGTTGAAAAAGATATGGCTGGTTTCGCCCAAGTAATGAAACATGGAACAGGTCAAACAAATGCTTTTGCACGAAGTTTAATGGAAGTTGACCCATCACATATGGTGAATGGTCTACAATTATCTGGACAAGAAGCTGAACACTTTAAGCATGAACTTGAGGAGATGCAAAGCAAACTACAAGGACTTGCCGTTAAGTATGGTACAACTAGTCATGAAATGATTGAGTCTGCAAAACTTTGGGGTCGTGCCTATAAGGATAATAACACAGTTCTTGCGTTGACAGATGCAGCTACCAAACTTGCGGTTGCCGATGCGTTCGATATTGTGTCTGCAAACAAAGCGTTGGAATCGTCTATTATGCAATGGGGTTTCCAAATTCATAATGCAAACGATGCTATGAGTGTCTCAAACCGTATTATTGACTCATGGACTGCATTAGCTCATAACTATACGGTTTCTGCACAAACTTTATCTGAAGCAAACAAACGTATGGCACAATCTGCCGCCGAAGTTGGTGTGTCATTCCATTCAGCACAAGCACTTGTTGCCGTTATGGCAAGAAAGACACAAGCAGATGGCGGCGAAATAGGTAATGCCTTAAAGTCTATCTTTGGTTCTATCCACTCAAAGAAAGCCATTTCTGCGTTACAAGACTTTGGAATTGAAGTTTATAAGGTCGGAGAGAATGGTGAAAAATCATTCCGTAAAGTTGACGATGTATTGCTTGACCTTATGATTAAGGCTCAAGGGTCAAAAGAGTCCATGGAGGGTCTTTTAAAAGCAATCTCAGGTGGTAAATGGCAATGGAATAAGGCTGATGCCATGTTGGACTTGAACGAATACCTTGAAGCATTAAAACAATCGTCTTCTTCTATGGGTTTTACAAACGCTCAAGTTGGTATGCAATTAGATACTATTGAGACAAAACTTAAACAAATTTCTGCTCAATGGGAGAAAATGACATCAAGCAGTCATACTCTTGGTTCTGCAATTAAAGCCACATTAGATGTCACATTGGGTTTATTAAAATGGCTTGATTCTATTCCATCTTCTATGTATGTTATAGCTGGTGCAACTCTTGCCGCATTAATTGCTCAACGCAGATGGGGTTCTGTCAGTCAATTAGTAATTAAGAATGTTTCAAGATTATGGACTGAAGCTACAACTCATGTAAATGGATATATTGTTGCCGCACAAGAAGCATCTGTTGCAACAAGTGGCGTTGGTCGAGCTATGGCAACAACAAGCGGTGCAATCAAAGGTGTTGGGTCTGGTTTAAAAGCACTTGCTGGTGGATGGCTTGGTATCATCATGATTGTAGCCATGGTTGTTGAGACATTATCTGACCTTTATACTGCATCACAAGATACAACTAAGTCTCTATATGAAGACTATTCAGCACACCAAAAACTAGCACAGCAATACGAAGAGACTGCCGCACGAATGGAAGAAGCTAGAGGGGTAGCGGAACAATATATTACGATTCATTCTCGATTACAAGAAAAAATAAAAGACACAGCAACATCTGAACAGGAACGAATCACTCTACAAAATCAAGTCCAAGAATCAGAACAAGGACTTATCGCTATCTTGGGTGAAGAAGAGACTGCTTATGTGCTTGCCGCAGATAGTGCAGAGGAACAAAGCCAAAGAGCACAAGATGCGATTACACGCAAGAAACAAGAACTTCAAAAGTCTGCTGAAGACGAACGTGCAGCAATCGCTGAAACTGCGAATCAATTAAGAGCGGCAACTAATGCTAATATCGACTCTCTTAAAAGCGAGGAAACTAGCTGGATTAGACGAATGGCGATACTAAAAGAGTATATCGGCTGGGTTGGTCTTGCTCAAATGGCTTATGCTAAGCTGTTACAAATCATTGGTGAGTGGAAAGAAAAACGTGCAAACGCACGGATTGAAGACCTCAAGAAACAACTTGAAGAAGATAAAGCCGAAGCCGAAGCAAGAAGAGCAGAGGGAGACCTACAAGGTGCACAAGCGTTTGAAAACCGCATGGCTGAAACAGAACACCAAATGAATATCTCTCAAGAGTCTTTATCAATGGCTAAACAATGGCAAGATGAAGCTAAAGACAGTATTGCCAAACTTAATGCACGAGCAATCGCAAACATTAAAGTTGAACAAGCGGAAAAACTTAATGAATTAAATATGACTGCAAACTCAGGTCATTCTGGTGGCGGTGCTATTGGCGGTGGCAATACAGGTGATTATGCTCGTAGCGAACTGCCAGATGGAGCAGGTGACGAATCTAAGGGTAAAAAAGGCAAGTCCTCAAGTAAAAAACAAAAGAACCCTTTGGCAGAAACAAGGGTTGGTGCAGCTATTGACTTCTTGGTTAAACAAGGATTCTCTGTAAATCAAGCATATGGCATCGTAGGTAATCTACAAGTAGAGTCATTTGACGATATTCGACCATGGGCGGAAGACGGTACAGGTGCGTACGGTATTGCTCAATGGCAAGGTGACCGATTAGAAGATTTAAAGCAATTCGCAAGAGATAATCAATCGGACTATACTGCATTTGAAACACAACTTGCGTTCCTTGTGTATGAATTACAGCACAAAGAAAAAGGAAATTGGCAAAAGGTTCTTAGTGAGTCTGTCAATGGTACACCAGAAGAATATGCATCATATTTTGATAAATATGTTGAACGCTCTTCTCAAGAGCATAACTGGGTACGGCAACAAAAGGCTCGTGCACTCGCAAACAATGGTTATGGCGATGAAGATAAAACTGCTGACAACCGTGCAGGCAAACTCATAGAAAAACAAAAGAAGATTGAAAATATTGCTTTAAAACTTGCCAAAGAACAGCTTGAGATGGAAAACGCAATGAAGCCGAAAGAGCAAGCCGATTTTGCAAAAGAGACGGCATCATTGACTGAAAAAATCAAGAGCATGCAAAAAGAGATTGATGAGTTATTGAAACTCAATCCGCAAGCGAATGTCAAGAGTCTTCAAGAAACCATGAAGAAATACGAAGCTACTATGACACATCGTCTTCAAGATAAATACCGTGATAAAGACTATGACGAAGCCGTTCAAATGATGAAAGACCGTCATGAAAACGAAGATTTAGACCGTGAAATTGCTGGTACATCTGAAAACTTCTGGGTGTCTGACCTTAGAAGTGTAAACCGTTTGGTTGAAGAGTATGCCATCAAGGTCAAAAAATATCAAGATATGGTTGCAGCCTTTAAGCGTGGTGACTCTGAATATACTGAAGCTGACATCCGTAAGGCAGGCATTGAGCTTAAAAAACTTGAGTCACAAATTAAGAAAACAGGTAATGCACTCAATAAAAACATCAAGCAACAAACACACGATGTATTCCACGGATTAATCTTTGAGGGTAAAAAGTTTAAAGATGTGTGGAAAGACTTGTGGAAACAACTTGCCGAAGATGCCTTAAAAATGATATTTAAAATCCAAGACGGTAATGGTGGTTTATTCCAAAATCTGTTGAGACGGTTTGACAAGAACTATCAAAAGGGTATTAATCCATCGCTAGATGGTAAAGATGGTAAAAACATTGGTGGTATTGACGAAAGTCTAAACCATCAAATGTTGACTGCTCAATCTACACGAAACCTTGATAAAAACTTTGAAACATTCATGGCTAATACACAAAACGGTACTGCTTGGCAACAAGCGACATTTACCGATGCGGTAATCTATGGTAATGTCCAAGGCGATGCATCCAAGGTAGACTTGCCAGAGAACACCACAGATAAAGACGGTAAAACCGATGTATCTCAATATATCAATGCTGGCATGAAGATTGCTGGTGGTGGCAATAACAAATGGATGGGTACACTTAGTACTGTCATGGGTTTTGCTAAACAGTTTGGCTTGTTAAAATTCGCTGGTGGCGGTTCTGTTGATAAAGACCAATTAGTTCGTGTTGGCGAGGGTGATAAAAAAGAATGGATTATTCCTACCTCAGATAAAGCACGAGGTCGTCAATTACTTAATCAAGCGGCAAAAGACCTTGGGGTCGGTGTCACAAGTGGTATTGAACCGAAGTGGCAACATGAGGAAACAAAACATGGTGCGATGTCGGATGCAACCAAGAGACAAGACCGCTTGATGAACCAAATGGTTGCCAATACAAATGCTATGACTAAGGGCATGAACTATATGGCAAACGGTGGTTCTGGTACTAAAGAGTCTATTGCTCAACCTGTGTTTGTCAAACAAACGATTTCAGACCAAGACTTCTTGGCTAAATACCAAAAACTCATTGCATTGGGGAAATTAAAACAATCATAAAATCGTGTTACAAAAGTCGAATGTTTGATACTATAGATAGAGGGGTATTTACCCCTCTATTGTTTTTACTTTGGAGGTCATATGGAAGACATTACGAAATACCTTGGGTTGAAATATGGCTTTGACAAAACCAAGGGTCAATACCATTGTGCAGATATATGCAGAATGTGGTATAAAGACCATGGATATACACATTGTTTTGATGATGGAAAGAAAGACCCTGTGTCGTGTGAAGATTTCCACAAGAACCATCAAATGCGACTCTTACGATACTTGTTGAAACATTTTGATAAGGTCAGAGATGCTGACAATCTTCAGCATGGAGATGTTGTCGTATTCAATGTTGATGGTGATTTACATACAGGAATTTATTTACAAAATGGACAAATACTGGCGATGCAAGTTCCATGTATCACCGATAAGTCGTTATCTGCTGTTTTTAAACGCAGTTATTGGCAACCATTGTTCTATTGTGGTTTCCGTCAAGAAAGGAATAACTAATGGCTAATTTACCTAAGTTTCCTTTACCGTATATATTTGAGGTTGAAAAAGGTCTCAAGTTCGCAACACAAGAAGTTGTATTCGCAAGTGGTAAAAAACAAGTGAGACAAAATGCGGTCACACCTGTGAGAACTTGGAATATCTCGTTACGAGGAACAACTGAGCAACAAAAGATATTTGAAGACTTTTGCGAAACCGTTGGTGGCAACACAAGACATTTTGTGTTTACCGATGAGTTTGGTAAAGAACAAATCTGCCGTTTTGCAACCAACGAGTTCAATCTAAAAGTGCTACGAGACTTTACAATCGAGAATGGCACACACGGTAATGCCGTTGGTTTTACGGCAAGCGTACAAATTGAAAAAGTAATCTAACAGGAGGATGTATGATTAATCTACCTGTTGCGTTTCGTGATGCTTTGGAAAGCGGTTCGGTGTTTGACATCGAATTATACGAAGTGCATATCCCAAACATGACATTATACTTATGCTCATGTGACATAAATATACAATTCAACGGTCATACATACTTGGCGTTACCGATACGCCGAGGTGAAATTAATAAAACCGTTGACAGTTCTATTGACTCATGCGATTTAGAAATCTCTAATGCTACTGATAAATTTACTCAACTGTTGTTCAAAGGCATACCATTCACAGGTAGTCGCATCTATATCTACAGGATTTTATATCCTGAGTCTCTTGCGAATAATCGATTGGTTAAACCTGTTTTTATGGGTCGAGTTGACTCACCAGAGCTATCTAACGATGGCATATTCAAGGTAACAGTCACAAGCGATGTTCCGAATGTGCGTGGCGGTCGTAGAACACAATACTCTTGTACATCGGTATTCGGCGATGCATCATGTAAAGCCGTTGTAAAGACAATGACTCCAACGATTACAAACATTCAGCAAACCAATAACGGATATGAAGTCACGTTAAATGCTGTGGTATCAGAACAAGATTATACCAATGGGATATTAATCGTTGAGGGCGAAGCAAGAAAAATCGTTGGTTTTATTACGGATAAGACCATCAAATTAGAATATCCGTTATTACAGGCGACAAACTTTTTATTAAACAAACAATGTACGATACAAGCAGGTTGTGACAAAACACCATCTGACTGCAAAAGACATAATAACCAAAAACGATATGCAGGGTTCTTGTCCGTACCGTTTGAATTTACTGTAAGAACTTAGAAAGCAGGTGACATATGGGTAAAAGCGGAGGTAAAGGCGGTAAAGGTCGTGTCGGTAAATTCCTTGGGATTGCTGTCGGTATTGCCTTTGGTTTTGGTGCTGGCTCATGGGCGTTCCTAGGGACGATGAAAGCATTTACCGCAGCCATGTACGGTCTCTCTCTTGGTTCTGCTATTGGTGGTCTATTTGACAAACAAAAGAACAACACACCAGAGTCTACGTTTGACTCTAAAAATAACCAAGTAACATCTGAGGGTACAATCCCAATTATTTACGGTCAATCTAAGGCTGGTGGTTTACAAACATATCACCACATGGATGTTGACGGTCGTAAATTACTAAAGCATGTAATTGTTGGTGAGGGTGAAATTGATGGATTCTTCGGTGCAACTGCCAACGGATATTTACTACCGATTAAAAACGGTAACTCTGTATCGAAGAAAGTCAATATATTCGGCATCCGAAACAATAAATGGCAAGATGCAACCGCTCAAATCACAGGCGGTTCTGCACCGTCTAAAGGCTTTAGAGGTCTAGTACAATTACCATCTACATCACAACAATCCATTTATCAAGACGATATTGACTATAAAGACTTTAATAAATACCCTAAGTTGGTACTCAAAGCAAACGGCAAAGAAACATACATTTTCTTAACCGAAGACAACACCAAGATTGACGATAAGTATTCTCTTGCGTGTAATACGTTTGGTAAAGTCTATCAGATTATCTTGGGTGATACATATTTATCCGACCTACAAAAAGACGGATGGGAACTTGTAGACCCTGTAATTTGTCAAGATTCACCGAACAAGATACAAACAACAGATGTTCTACCTTGTTATAAAAAAGACGTATTCTTCACGACAAACGGTGAGCAAGATGCCAAAGAAAGTACTGTTGTATTATACGATGGGAAACACGATGCGGAAGCTCCATCGACTTACAAAACAACAGGCGGTTATCCAAATATTGCTTACATGGTTGCAGACTTGCGTTATACTGATAAAATGGGTGCAGGCAATCCAACGATTACTGCTATTGTGCGTGGTCGCAAGGTGTATGATTGGCGTACAGGCAAAACTGAGTATTCTAAAAACCCAGCGGTGTGCTTGTATGATTACTTAACAAATGATGTCTATGGTGCTGGCAAATATATTACACCAGAGGTTCTTGATATGGAATCGTTCACGGATGTTGCAAATTATTGTGACGAAGTAATTACATATAACGACCCATACGGTGTAACGAAATCAGAAAAACGATATGAGCTTGACATTATTCTTAATGAGACAAAATCTCATTTAGAAAACATGCAGTCAATCTTAAATTCATTCCTTGGTTTTGTTGTGTTCTCAAACAATAAAATTAAACTACGGTGTGAGCGATTGGAAACACCTGTGTATGCATTTAATGATGATAATATCGTTGAAAACTCATTATCTTACAAAGGTGCATCCATCGAACAAAGTCCAAACAAGTTTAATTTAACTTATGTGGAACCTGCCTTGGATTATACTGCGGTTAAATTAATCGTTGAAGATGCAACAAACCAATTGCCACCACCGATTGGTATTGGTCGCCCTGTAGAACAAGACATTGAGTTCAAAGGTGTCCGCAGACAAACCCAATGTCTACGACTTGGGAAAATCGCACGAGACATTATTCGCTTGTGTCCAATTACGGTAACATTTAAGACAGGTCTTATGGCATCTCACCTTGAAGCTGGAGATGTTGTAACAGTCACAAAAACATACATTGATGAAAATGGCGAAAAACAAACTTTGTTTGAAAATCAACAAGTACGTATCGTTGAGATGAAAGAAGAAGATGGTACGTTTGAGATTTCTGCTAAACAATACAATCCATCAATTTATGACGATGCCTTTGGTGCATCTCTTAAAGTATTCGCTCCTACAGGCGATAATTCCAAGGAGATTAATTTAACACCTGAAACTGTAAAACCTGTAGAGAATGTATCTGTTGAACAAATCTATAGACAAAAAGTCAATGGTGTTCCAACATATGATGCTATGCTTGTGTTTACAGAACCAAACGACATCAATTATGGATATTCACAAGTCTCGGTTCAGGTTGAACGTGATGGCGTACTTGGTGATTGGAAAGTCTACGGTATTAGTCATGGTATCATGCCTGTGATTGGTCTTAAGAAAAATGATAAGGTTCACTTCAGGATTATACCATATGATTCTAAAGAGTTGCCACATGAAGAGTCAATGGTAACATACACTCATACGATTGTTCCTAAGGTTGGTAACCCATCTGCACCAGAGAATGTTGTGATTCGTTTCACTAAGGAAAATGCAACTATAGCGTGGAAACGTGTGACAACCGCAGATATAGACCGATATGAAGTGCGTTCGTCTGATTCTTTGTCTACAGATAATCTGTTGCTAATGACATCGGAAATCAGCGGAGAAATTGACTTAAGCCGAATTGGTCGGAATGGTACTGTTTGGGTCTATGCAGTTAACTCAGAGGAAGTCTATAGTGCTCCTACTAAATATGGGTATAATCTACCTAACCCAACCGCTCCATCTGTAACGATTAAATCATTCTTGCAATCCTTTAGAGTAAACTACAATGCGATTCCAAAAGGTTGCGAAGCCGTTGTTCGTATTGACGGTACAGACTACAGAACTAAAGAACCTCTGTTTGTATACAATAGCGATGGTGGTTTATATAACGTGTCTGTTGCTTTTGAAGATTACTTTGGACTTGGAGAATTTTCTCCTGAACAAACAATTCAAGTAAAAGCAACTATTGATGCAGAGATGCTCGATAGAGAAGCTCTTGGCTTAACTGCGATTGAAGATTTTGTTTCTAACATCAGCGATAAAGTGGATGGCATTAAAAATGATGTAACCGCAAATACAACCAAGATTTCAAACACAGAAAATACTTTACGGTCTGAAATCACACAGTCTAAAAATGGGATTTTAACTCAAGTTAACGCTATTGATGGTCGTGTGACACAAATGGTTCAGACTGTGGATGGCATCTCCTCAAGTGTACAAAAGAAGATTGACGATGCTAAGAGTGAGATGTCTTCTCAGTTGACACAAACTGCTAGTGCTATTCAACTAAAAGTTGAAGAAAACTTGACAGGCGACAAGCTGGTGTCGAAAATTAATTTATCTTCCGTAGGCACATTGATTGATGGTCGATTGTTGCATGTTACAGGCAAAGCCAAGTTTGACGACAATATTATCACCGATAAGATGTTACAAGCTAATGCAGTAACCGCTGACAAAATCAAAGCTGACTCCCTTAGTGCCATTAGTGCAAACCTAGGAAATGTCCATAGTGGTACAATCGTAAGTTCTACAATCAAGAATGACAATGGAACATTCTCTGTAGACCCAAATGGTAATATCCGTGGTGCGAATATCACAGGCTCAACTATTAGTGCGGACTCGATTATAAACGCTGGATTTAAAGTTAAGAATATTGACTATGCGATTCTTACTGTAGCTCACGGTCAAGATGTTCCACCGATTGGCAACTATGGCGTTAGTGAGTGTACTTTTGTACCGATTGGGTATAACTTTACGGAAAAACATATTCGTGATGAATCAACATCTAGCGGAAGAAGAGAATGGGATAGGCAATCGGATAGAATGGTAAAAGGGTGTACCGTTTATCTCCAAGGTAATCAACCAAATAACAATGATAATGGTTTTATTGTTGGCTTACAAGGTAGAAAAGCTGTATGCCAAAGTAAATACGCTGTAAAGTATACTAGCGGTGGCAATGGCGGTAATGACTGGACTAATAAGTTCCTTGCTTTTGGAGTCCTATACGTCCTTGTTATTGGCAAGAAAGGGTAACAACATATGTTTTATATATTCGACAACAATACAGGTTTATGCGTGTGTTCTTCACCCATTGAAGTACACATCGATGGAACAACCGCTATTGAAACCGAACAGTTCTACAACACATGGGAAATTCAGTTGGTAAACGGCGAGATTAAACCATATGTGATTGAAACACCTGAGATTAATCCTGTAGAACCATCAGACAACACAGGTGGTTCTTCTCAGGCATTAATCTTCAGGATTAAGCATGGGGATGCCGTTTATACGGAAGAATACCCAAGTTCTAAATATAGAGCAACAATCGTATCATTTCAAATGGCAGACGACAGATTTAATTCTCCAAATGTTGGTGCGATTGTTAAAGCTCCAGAGTTCCCATTGTATCGTGGCTCTGATTATCTTGTTGGTATCAACTCAGATGGTATTGCTTATTGTAAAAACAATAGCACGTCATTTGAGCATACAATCTCTGGGTGGATAACGGTTGTATTAAATCTAATAAAGGCAGGTGATTAATATCAACTATGTGATTGATGTACCTGAGACATTACATACTGGTGCTGATTGGGAACGTCTGTATATCATCAACAGTCAAAACCCTGATTTTACACTAGATGATGCATCTGCGGTATGCAAAATCAGAGACATGAAAAATAATGTCTTGTGTACTGCAATGTGTTCGATTAGTGGCAATCAAGTCTTGGTACAAATTGGATATGACGTAACTCTTGGTATTGATGAACGAATACGCAAGGGTAAATATGATGTGTTTCTTCTTAAAGATAATAAGTCCTATAAAGTTTGTATGGGTGACATCGAGATTATCCATGACATTTCTATGCATTAATTTTTTACAGGAGATAAACTATGGCAGACGATACTATTACAAAAATTTCTTTGGTTGACCCTATACAAGTGAATGTAGCCATCCCAAACTTTGAGGGTAAGCCTGGTCGTGATGGCACCGATGGTCGTGATGGTGACGATGCATATCGTGTTGCCGTCCGCAATGGTTTTGTTGGTACGGAACAAGAGTGGCTTGCCAGTTTACAAGGCGGTGGCACAGCCAAAGCAGAACAAGCACGACAAAAGCTGTTAGAGAATAATATTTGGTGTGACGATTCCACCGTTGATTCCGTATTAAGTGCACTCTTAGGCAACTGGGGCAAACCAATGCCGCGAACAAATTATGCTCCAATGGCTTTGCAGTCTACAATTTTAGTTGGTAACCCAAATCTAACATTTAGTGGTGAACCTCACTTTAGACTAAAGGTTGACAATAAAACTATTGAATTTGGTTCTAATGGACTTGCAGAAGTAGCTGTTTCAAGTTCTAATGCAGGCGATTCCTATGTGGCACAATACTTTGGTTATGTTGACAATCATATCTCAGATGTAAATATTTCCTTTGGTCGTCTAACTTCCGTATTCGACAAAGGTTCTTTGATTGAGACTAAACAACTTAACTTGGGCGGTAGTGATAATGTCAATGTTTCAATTTATGACAATAAGGTTGTTGAGTTAACTCATGTTGGTGACAAAAATAACCAACCAACTCTAGGTCAAAGTGAGTTCCAAAAAATCAAAGACTATGTTAAGACTAAAGTCGGAGATATTGAAACATTAATCATAGACGATGCACTCACCAGCCAAATGTGGGCTCCTTATAGTGGTTCATCTTTAAGAAACATTGCACAAGGCATTGGACATGGGGTCAATCTTAAATTAGATTTCTCTTATTATCAATCTCAAGGGTATGGAAGTCAAGAAGAACGACTCTTTAGTCGTGTTGCTTCAGACGACAATCGCTCTAAATGGTATATTGGTAAAGCTATTCAAGTTGGAGACTCTAATGTTATGATAATGAAACCTACTGGATGGAACATTATTTATCGTTATAACACCAACACTATTATGGAATCTCAAGATTCTCTATAATAGACCAATGGGGAGACATCTTCCGTCTCCCCAAGTTTTACATATGTTTTTAATTCGTAAGAAAGGCAATCAATGGAACTATTAACAATGATTTCTTTGATATGTGGCATACTTGTGTTTGTCGGAAGTTTCATTGGCTTTGTTTTTAAAGTCATGATTATTTCCCCATTAAAAGTCTCTATTGACAACCTTAGCACAACTATTGCTGCTATCTTGAAAGACATTGAAACAGGTCGTGTTGACCGATACAACATGTCTATCAAACTTAGTGGAATGGAGTCCGATATTAAACATATCGGACAACGCATTGATGCCTTAGAGGAATATTCTCGGAGGTAATCAATGAACTCACTATTCGCAAAAGCTAGAGAATATTGGGATAAACTAAAGGAATCTCATGGGAATATTCACTCCTTACAATTCGTAAAATTTGTAATTACAACCAGTTTTATTCCGATATTTATTTATTTGATTGTATGGCTATATGCAATCTATGCAATGCACATCGGATTAAACGTGAATATTCTCGTGTCTCTCTTAACGGAGCTACGATTGTTCGTCTCCGTAATCTTCTCTACACAGACAGTCACAGGTTTGCTTGCTTATGGTGTTGCTTTAATTGACTCAGATGGTAATGGTGAGTCAGATGAATTAGATGCAAAAGCACACGCAAGGCAGTCACAACAAAATAATGTTATAACTAGTAATGAAATGGGTGATACGAAATGAGACAATTAACAAAAGACGAATTAATGGAGATGGCAACAAATGCACAAGGCTATATAGACCATATTTACTTACATTGGTCTGCTGGTAGATATAACCAAAGTCACACCGATAAATACCATATCTGCATCGACAAAGACGGCAACATGTATGCCGATGTTAACGACTTTACAGAACACCGAGACCATACCTATATGCGAAACGGTCGTGCAATCGGTATCTCATTAAACGGTTGTTTCGATGCCATTAGTCCGACAAACATGGGTACAGAACCACCGACTGAAAAACAAATCTATGCCCTAAGTTGGTTGGTGGCACTATTATGTGTTCAAATCGGTATTCCTTTAGACATTCAGCACGTAATGACACATGCGGAAGCCGCAGATAATAAAGACGGTATGGACTTATGTTATAACGACCCAACGCCATACCCAAACAATACTTATGGTCCAGACTCAACGTGCGAACGATGGGATTTATGGGTGTTGCGTGAGAACGAACAACCATGGTCTGGTGGAGACCAAATCCGTGGTAACGCACGATTCATAGCCAGCAATGAATGGGGTATCAGCCTATGAGATACCATATTGCAAAACCGCCATTATGGAAAACGGTTGGTACGGTTTTTTCGATATGTTTAATTGGTTTATTCGTGTGTGTGTATCTATTGTTTAGTGGCATACATACACACGAGAAACAATTGCAAGAAACAGAAGAAGAGCTACAAGTCACACGAATACAACTGCAAGTGACAAAGCGAGAGAGAGAGTCGTTAAAACAACAGATTTCAACATTAGAGAACCTTGAGTACGAGCGTGGCACACTTGTGCCACCGCCACCACAGGAGATACGATGAATGAAAATATTAGAACATATATTATGTCGAATCCAAAGCGTAACGGTATTATTATTCTTGGGATTATTCTTATGTGTGCCATCTGTATCTGGAGCTATATCAGAGCAGACAGTCACATTGACACAAAGCCAATACAACGTGCTAATGAAGAACTTCGACACGCTGGAGAATACAATAGACAGTCAGTTGAATACAATCAACGAATTAGAACAGCAGTTGAGCATAGCCAAGATGTCAACGAACGAGTCACAACAAGCGTTACTCGAAGCCTTGAAGCAACTCGAGGAACAGCGGCAGCTATTGATAGAAGCACAGAACTCGTTAAAGCAGCAAGAACAGATGCTGCAAGAGCAAAGGCTATCATTAGAGAAAGCAGAAATATACTTGAATCAGCAAAAAGAGATAATCAAGAAAGCACAACAACAGAACCGCAACAGTAAAATCTTAAATATTGTTCTTGGAACTGCCCTTGTGTATAAAATCGCCAAGGGTTAGCGGAGGTGGTCTTCTTCATCTCTCTAGCGGACAAGAGTGGATGTCCGATATTGTCTTTTTAGTATGTTAAATATTCTACATAATATAAATGGGGAGTATACCGTAATTGGTATACTCCCCATTTTTTGCGTTTTAAGCGTTATTTTGTTTTAATTCCAATGGCTTAACCTTTGTGATTGTGTCGCCACGCACTTGGATATAATATCCTGTGCCAATCTTAAGTTCAACCAAGTAGTTAGACCACATGACATATTTGTTACCTACGTGGTCGAATACATACGCCATAGGTTTGCCTGCCTTGGTTGTCTTTTGTTTGAAATCAGACACAATAATTGCCTTGACATCACGACCGTTTGCCAAATTTGTGTTATATCCCCTCAGAGGGTCTTCAAAAGTGCACCCAAGGTATTCATACCTAAGAGAGACCACAGGTACCTTAGAGCTCAAATTTGGGCGTTCTATGAGCATTATAGAATTATACTTGTCTGTCCATTCTTGGATTTTCTTTTCAATGTTCTGTTTCTTTTTGTCTAAAGACTTTAATTCCTTGTCAGAGAACAATCCATCGTTTGTATACATGATGTCTTCATGCTGTTGTAGTTTGGTTTGCCACTCATGTATTTTATCTAAGGCGTTTTTACGGTCTTTATCGTAAGACTTATACTCAGGTATTAATGCCATGAGTTCATGAGTATCACCCAAGAAATCTAATGCACCACTTCCGACTAAACCCTGTAATTGTAGCTTGGTGTACTTACTGAAGATGGCATCTATTGTGTATTCTTGTGGTTTTTCAATCTTATTGATACCTTTGATGTATGCAAGACCGACACGCACAGAACTATCTTCGACTGTCCACTGGCGGTCACTGTGGCGTAAATCAGGTGGTAATATCTTGATGCCCTTGCGTTGCATCTCTTGGATGTACGGCAAGATTTTCTCTTGATTGCCATCCTCGGAATTGATGGTTGCGACATAAAATTCCAACGGATAGTGAGCCTTTAAGTATGCCGTTATGTATGCCATATAGCCATAAGATTGACTGTGAGCCTTATTAAATCCATAGCTTGCGGCTGCAATAATCATGTCTAAAATTTGTTTCGCCACATCTTTATCTGTACCATTCGCAACCGCACGGTCAACAAATTCTGCCGTAATCTCTTGCATTAAATCGTGGTCTTTTTTACCAACCGCACGTCTTACCGTATCTGCTTCCGCCATTGAATATCCAGCAATAATCTGACACACACGCATAATTTGTTCTTGGAACACCATGATGCCATATGTTTCACCTAATGGTTCTTTTAATCGTTCATCTAAGTACTCAAACGGCTTACCATTACGGCGGTCAATATACTCATCTAGCATGCCTGTTAAAATACACGCTGGTCTATACAAGGCAACCACAGCGATTAAATCGACAAAGTTCTTTGGGGCAATACTTTTAAGAGTTCTTACCATTCCTTGTGATTTCATTTGGAATACTCCAAGTGTATCACCTTTACACAGCAAGTCTAACGTAGGTTTATCATCCCAAGGTAATTTTGCCAAGTCAAGACTGTTTTTGACACTAGCCATCGTTACACAATCATTGATTACATCCAAGGTTCTAAGACCAAGAATATCCTCTTTTAGAAAACCCATAGACTCTAAATGTTTAAAGTTTGTGGATGCCACAAAGGTTTCTTCTTTTGTTTGAGAATTTTTTTGCATCTCTAGTGAACAATACTTGGTAATATCTTGGTTTGAAACAATGACTGCCGATGCGTGTTTACCAAAGCCAGTCATAATACCGACCAGCTTCTTAGCGAGTTCAAACATTTCTTGATGTTTACCATCATTTATATAATCAAGTTTTGCATACTCAAGGTCGTTATCATGGAAATCTTCATCATCGTCAAAAGATACATCCTTGATTTTCTTTGAATAGGCATCTGCAATAGTATGGTCTACGCCTAGACATCGTGCAGCTTCTTTTAATGCTCCAGATGCTTTCATGTATGAAAATGTACGACATTGATAGACATATTTGTATTTTTCTTCAAGATATTGAATAACTTCTCCTCTGCGAGCCTTAGAGCAATCGTTATCAATCCTGCTTACCCTCTGTTTCCAGATATTTATTGGGGGAGTAGACTATCTCATCATCTTGTTAAAAACAAGAGCCTTGCACTTCCATTGGGGCAATATCCAATGTACTTCACTATTGTGAATAGTCGTTACACTTTATATGGAAACAACCAACTTTACGATACTTATGCATAGAAGTTAGTGAGCCACCATAAGTCGCATGAAAATATCTTGATGCTTCAAGACACGACTTAAAACTTTTTAACGGTGTATCACCTTTATATAATGTACACTCTCTAAAATTTCTGACAGGCGACATAGTCTTGTAAGATTTATACAAGTTTTCTTTTCTTGTTACCCATCTTAAATTAGAAACGTGATTATTTTTAATGTTATTGTCTATATGGTCTACCTCTGGCAAGTTATTCGGATTAGGAATAAAAGCCGTTGCGACCAGTCGGTGAACAGAAAAATGCTTATTTACATTATTTTTGCTCAACCGAACATACATATAATTGCTAGTAGTTGTTGGTGATTGAGAAATAAATCGTTTAAAATGATTGCTATATATGCGACCATCTTCATATACGATATAATTCTCATATCCTTTTATTGGTTTTGATTTCATATAACCTCTCTTTAGAGGTTGTTTCCATATCTTAGCACGGTATTATCTGCTATCTCATGTATCATATACACTAGACCGTAGACTCTCTTACGAAGCGTATTCGCCTGTGAATAAAGACTATAATTGTCATATAGCCAGTCTTATTTAACTTCTACCGTTAGCCGTCTATTGACGACACCGCTTTTGCCATAGCGTTCACAAGGTACTTAGCTATGTGTCACCACACGCTCGGACATTAAATCTATCCGCTGGAGATATACGGTTTGGGTTTGCAAACCGTTCAAAATATAAATCGTTTGTAATAGCATCGAGTTGAACAATATCCATCAAGTACGCACATTCACATCCGCCGCAGCTTCCACGTCCGTACCCAACTGGGATGTCACGCTTACGACAAGCATCGAGAATATCTTTGGTTATCAACAGATAATCCATATACCCAACCTGTTCCAGAATATCAATCTCGTGTAACACACGTTCGTCAACACGCTTTTTGAACTCTGGTGTCACCTGATTTAAAATCTTTTGTTTATACCCCTGTCTCAACGCATCTAAAAACACAGGTTTGACATCGCCATCTTTAACATACTTTGGATAGACATCCAAGTTGAAATCAACCTGTGTATTACATTTGTCAAAAATAACATTAGTATTCTCAACCATTGTTTCAACCATGTCAACGCCGAATTGTGGATACAGACGGTCGAATACCTGTGCTTCCGATTGTATAAAGAAGTCGTTTGAACCATAGTATTGGTCTTCATCATCATCTTGTGAACGACCACGGAAAGCCTTATGTAAAGCGTAATCTTCTTCATACACATAATGAGAGTCACAAGCGGCAATCAATGGTACATCATATTTTGCACCCATTTCTGCAACCATTGCATTAAAACGCTTTTGGTCTTCATGTTGATATGTATGGATTTCAAAATATAAGTCGTCACCAAAGATGTCTTTGAACTGCGGAATTAAAGACTCACGATTATCACCTTTTAACCATCCACCCATGCATGCCGATGTACAAATAAGACCCTCTGAATACTTGCGTATCATATCAAGGTCACATCTTGACTTGTAATAGTAATGTTTATGTGCTTCGCTGGTTAATTTGAACAAGTTTTCTAGTCCGACTTGATTTTTCGCAAGAAACAATATATGATTATATGACTTATCCTTGATGTGGACATCATATGTATAATATAACTCTGACCCCATCACAAGTTTTAAATCTGTGCCATGTTTCTTGTTGTATTTCTGTAGATGCACATATGTATCAATCAATCCTGAACAACCATTGTGGTCTGTGAGTGCAAACCCTCGCTGTCCAAGTTCGTGTACACGCTTAATGATGCCATCTACAGAACTGATTGCATCTTTCATCCCATAGTTTGAAAACTGTGAGTGCAGATGCAAGTGAATAAAGTTGTCTGCCATATTTTTACCTCCTGTTTGAAAACATTTTTATTCGTTATTGACATTATATCACAAGTGGTGTATAATTGCAAGTGAAGTTGATTGAACTTCAAAAGTATTTTTCCGAACGGAAAGGAACAAAAGCATATGGCAAAAGTAAACGAAAAAATCGTGGATGTTGTGACTCCTGTTGGTGAGTCTGTATTCTGTAAGATTAATGGTGTCGTTGACGACTACATGGGTCAAAACAAATATACCATTACAATTAAACTGGATGATGCAGATGCCAAAGCGTTACAACAACAGTTGATGGACATCTGGGAAAAATCCGAAACCCATAACTCTCGTGTAGACGAAGAAAAAGAGGTTGATAGACCTAAGTTCCCATTGACTAAATCCAAACAGTACGGATGGCAACTCAAAGCAACTACTAAGACTGAGTTTACTGACAAAAACGGTACAGTTCATGAGAACATCATCCAATTAGTCGATGGCAACAAAAAACCAATGGATACCAAAACACAAATTTGGAAAGGTTCTAAAGTTGCATTATGGTTGGGTGCAAGACCGTATGAAACACCAACAATGTACGGTGTGTCACTCAAACTCAAGGGTATTCAAATTATCGACTTAATCACAGGTGGCTCTGGTGGTGCGTTCGGTGGTTCTGCATCCGATAGTGTTCAATCCTTTGGTGGTTCTCCAATGTCAGAAACATTTGATAACTCTGAAGACATTCCATTCTAATTAAAACCAAATATTGATAACCAAAATCAACCCAAGTCAAATACGGCTTGGGTATTTTGGCGTTCAAACAATATGGTTCTTATGTATAAAATTTTGTGTAAAAGTGTGAGATTTATCCTTGACAAATTTAAACTTTTGTGATACCCTATCAAACCTATGTATTAATACATAAGAATATACTTGTGAATTAATACATCAGTATACTTTGGTATGAATACTCTTGATTTAAAACATTGGTCTTAATACATTGGTTGTTCATACCTTGGTTATTAAAACAATGGTCTTAATGCACAAGTTCCCCATACATATGTTTTCACTCTCTGTTTTTCTACATAAGGTTTTCATACAGTAGTGGAATACTTGTTTGGTAACATATGTATTCTCACTACGTTCGAATACATATGTTACACGACAAACCAAATGAATTGCTTCGCAATAATCGGCAAGCCGATTGTATTTTTCTTAGTCAGACAAAAACTTCCTTGACTTGGCAATACAGTTATGCTATAATGATGGTACAACAAGTCAGAAGCAAACCATTTAACCGACAGGAGGAACACTATGGCAACAGACTTTGAAAAACAAGAACCAAAGAAAAAAGCATGGACACTTGCCATGCAATACTTTAAAAAGTGTACCAAAAATGGTGCGTTCAAAAATAACAAACCAACATCTGAGTTCTTTAAGGTTCGTTCATTCTTTATGCAGATTGACGAAAACTCTATGTTGAAGTTACATAAATACATGAACTCGTTGGAATATAAAGAGATGTCTTTAACCGACTTGTTCATTAAGGCAAACGAGTTAAATGCAGTTCAATTCGCAAAAGCTAATACAAACACAACCGTTAGAGAACGTAAACAGTTTGACATTAAGAAATGGTTAGACGACAATGCGTAGAGTTAACCAACTAGGGTTCTTGGTTGTTAACAAAAAGAAACCAACGCCAAAGAGAAAAATTGAAGATATAAATGTGAACACATTCTTCACTAGACTCAATAGTCATAAATATTTATCCAAGCTAAAAACAACAAATAAAGAAGAAGTATTTCTCAAATTAGAATCTATTGCAGATACTCACAAGCCATTTGATTATCAGTTGGTCGGTAATGCACTCAGGGTCGTATTTGAAGAAGAAATAAGACCTTTTGCACGGAATTGGAATATCGAACATATTGGCTTTGGCTCATATCAAAGAGATAAGCGTTCATATTTGTTTATCTTTGACTACATGAAGAACGAGACGTTTATATTTATTATTCGCAAGCCACATCCAGAAACAGAGCTTGAGATATGGGAAATGTCAGATTTAAACTATTGGGGGTAATATGAAGATTGAAGACAATTTAAGATACTTTCATTTATTGTATTCACTGGATATACGAAAGAATCTAATAAAGTTGATGGAGCTGATTTATGAACATGGGTATCAAACAATACAACCAACAGATGATGGTTTATTGATTCTATCTAATGGAGAATACTTGACATCTCTTAGACATAAAGACTTTTGTTATCTTAGTGAAAAGTCTGCTATGACACATAAACAAATGCCTGTGTCTCAATTTATCAATAAACGTAGAGCAACCATCAAAGGTTCTTTTGATAATGCTGATGAGATTGTCCGTAGTATTGAAACATCGTATCAACAACTATTGAGTGTGTTGGAGCATGTGGAAAATCCATATAGTCCATTTGAGGAGTTATATCTAGTTGACCGTGAACGAGTGGTTCGCAACTGTTCGGTTACCCCAAAATTCATTACACACGTTGAACCGATTAGTGAGTATCTACCGCTTATAGAAGTCAGAGACAACAAGCCTGTCCCTGTAAGAGAACTGGTTAACACATTATACTTGCTAAAGTGTTGTTTTGATGATACAATAGATTATGAGATGAATACATTGATTAAAAAACTACAGGAGGAATATAATTGGTATGAACACAATCTCAACACTACGATATAAGATAGATATACAAGAACTCGTGGAAGAATACACCACGTTATCACGAAACGGTGGTAAAGTGCCACGAGGAACATGTCCTATTTGTCATGGGGATAACCCAACAGAGTTCTGTATCTTAGGTGACCGATACTATTGTCACCGATGTGGTTCATCTGGTGATGCCATCGGTTTTTATGCCGAAGTAGAGGGTCTACCATTCTATCAAGCGGTTGAAGCCTTGGCAGAAAAGTACGAGGTATCAACAGACGACCCAACATACCAAAAGCAGAAAAGCATCGTAGGTCAAAACACTAAGGTTGCCATGAAGTATCACAAAGCCGTTGATGCCGTTCGTGAATACATGAATATCAAGCGTGGTATCAATGATGCAGTCCTAGACGAGTTCTTGATTGGCTATGATGCTGGTGGTTTCTTGGGTGTGCAATCTTCTGGGATTGTAATCCCAATTCAAGATGCCTATGGTCGTATCGTTGGGTTTTCCAAGAGACGACTTGAAGAGACCAACGAACCAAAATATAAAAACACAAGAGAAGACGATGTATTTATTAAACGACAACTACTGTTTAATTATCATCGTGCCATCAAGATGTTAAAACCAAACGGTGTACTGCATGTTGCCGAGGGTTATCTCGATGTTATGTCAGCACATCAACAAGGTGTACCATGTGTTGGGTATCTTGGTGGTCGCTTGACTAAAGACCAAATCGGTCTACTCTGGGAGTTACAAAAGCGATACAATGGAGATATTACATTCGCATTGGCTGTTGATAATCCAGAGTGCGATGCCACAGGTCGTAAGGCATTGTTAAAGACACGAGAAGACATCAATAAGTACGCACCAGGATTAAATGTGCGTGTTGTTAAATATCCAAGTACTAGTAACGGAAGTGAGGAATAATTATGTTAGTATGTAAAGTTGAAAACTTGTTTGGAGAAAACGATTATTGCTGTGGTAGAATGGCAGAACATGTTATTACTGTTGGAGAGACCAATTATCTACCTCTGAGTGCTGTTAAAAGACTTGGTTTTATATATGATACAGAAGACATTGAAGAGGTAGAATACGAAGAACCTGCTAAGGTCACAAAAAATACAACGCTGGCTGTTGCTTTTGAAGACTTGTTTGTAGACGACTCTTATGATAAAACATGGGATAAGATGGCTGTGGGAAAAGATGGTGTTAAATACTTGACATTAGACACACTTAGAGAAACATCTTTTGTTATTATGCCTTGTGATTTACAGGAGGTTGAGTTCTAATGAATGTATTGATTGCATGCGAAGAGTCTCAAACCGTTTGTGCAGCCTTTAGAAAACTTGGGTTTAACGCCTATAGCTGTGACTTGGTTGAGTGCTCTGGTGGACATCCAGAGTGGCATATCCAAGATGATGCCTTACAAGTAATCAAGCGTAAAGGCGGTGTGACACAAAGCGGTAATCTTGTGCTTGTCGATAAATGGCATCTCATGATTGCACATCCGCCATGCACATACTTGACATCTAGTGGTGCAAAATGGTATTATCATCCTGAGGATAAACATCTTCCGATTGAACAACGTAGACCACATCCAAAGTTCCCAAATCGCAAGAAAGACCAAGAAGATGGTGCAAACTTCTTTATGGCTATGATGGATGCAAACATTGATTATATTGCAGTAGAAAACCCTGTTGGTGTTATGTCAACGAGATACCGTAAGCCAGACCAAATCGTGCAACCGTTTATGTTTGGCGACCAAGCACGAAAAACAACGTGTTTGTGGCTCAAGGGGTTGCCCCTTTTGCAACCAACGAATGTCGTGGACGAGGGTGAGACTTTGACTTTCAAAAGTGGCAAGCGTATGCAAAAGTGGATTTCAGATGCCTTAACCGAAACAAAATCTGCTGAAGAACGCAGACGGTTACGCTCTAAGACATTTCAGGGTATGGCAGATGCGATGGCTAAACAATGGGGTGACTTTTTATTACAACAGGAGAAAATAAATGAAAAATCTAATTGAACAACACCCAGTATTTGCATTTCGTGTAATCTATTGGACACTATATGTGGTTTTGTTATTGGTATTAAACATGCAACAACCAACGCTAATTGCATTAACAATTGGCATCTTTGGCATTTTAAGTGTATGCCGAATGGTGACTGCGTTGGTTGCCATGGTGTTGGTTAAATACAAGGATTACGACTTACAGGTTACACCACATAGTCTACTGGAGATTAACGATAAGTACATTGGTTAATTTATTACAGGAGAAAAATCATGAAATATACAAATGGAAATGCCAATATTTGGCTTGACTTAAGAGATGGCACACGCATTATCGAATATCCAGATAACGAACCATTGACACTACAGACACCACTCAATATTGATATTCGTGTATCTACACAATGTCCATATGGTTATAACGTGGAAACGCAGAAATCTACTTGTGCATTTTGTCACGAATCTGCATTGGTTAGCGGAGTAGAATGTCACTATGATATTCTACAACAGGTGTTAATCGATGCAGAACTCCCAAGAGGAACTGAGATTGCATTGGGTGTCAATGAAGTGACACCAGATTTAATCCAATTCGTTAAGAACTTATGGAAACTTGGGTTGGTTGTAAACATTACAATGAACGAGCGTTATATTACAGAATTTGGCGACACAGGGTTAAAACAAATGTTGCCCTATGTGTTTGGTCTTGGCATCTCATATCGCTCGTTACAGGGGTGTTTATCGCTACCAGATTGGATTGCTGATTATCCACACACGGTTATTCATGTAATCAACGGTATTGACAACTTTGACGATGTAAAAGAACTGGGTATCAAATACCGCAAGTTATTGGTCTTGGGTGAAAAAGACTTTGGATTCAACCGTGGTAAGGTCAACTTGGACACGCCACAACACAAACAATGGAAATCCAATATTATGCAATTGACAAAAATCTTTGACATTGTGTCTTTTGATAATTTGGGGTTGCAACAATTAGAAATCCGTGGTAAAATTACAGATGAAGAATACAAATCGTTTTACCAAGGCGAACATTCCATGTACATCAATGCGGTAGAACAATACTTTGCTCCATCTAGTCGTACACGGAATAACATTAAGCACTTTGGTGAAACCGATTTACGTTCGTATTTTCAATGTTGCGAAGCACAGGAGGTGTCGCATGATACTTATTAGAACAGGCGTATTTGAAACCAACAGTTCATCCGCACATTCTCTTGCGTATGGCACAGAATATATCTTGCGTGGTTCTCGTTGGTATCAACCAACAGAAGAACACGACTTTAGTAATCCAATGTATCGCTTGGATACGGTACCAGATAATTACCGTGGATACACATTCTATGAATGGCTTGGTGAATTCGGTTGGAGCGGTAAATATTTACGCACACCACAAGAAAAGTTTTCGTATCTGTTGACACAAATGGCAGATACATCGGAAAAACTGCATGAGTCAACCGATTATGAAACCATAAAAGAAATGGTTGAAGACATTGGTTGTGAAATCGTTCGATGTAACGACCAAGATGGTTATGTTGACCATGAAAGTTACGGTATTGTTAAACCATCGTTATTTAAGTCTAAAAAAGACTTGATTACGTATCTTTTTAATGATAACATTAGAGTATACATTGAAAATGACAATGACGAATACCAAGAGTGGTATACAGGAGAACGTACTAATGGCTACTAATGTGTATATTGTCGTAATGGTTGATGATTATTTAACCGACCGTACATACGACAGTCCAGAGTATATGTATTATACCTTAGATGAGGCAGTTGCTAAGCTAACAGAGTTATACCTTAAAGACGACCATGAATGGTTTATCGACTGTTATGAACGATTGGATAACGGTCGTTTAATTCTCAATGATACACTCTGGAGTAGAGACTTATGTTAAAAACACAATTAATTACCAAAATCCCATTGGAAGCACCTGTGAACCAATGTCAGGGTTTCTGTTACGACACCAAGCGTAATAAATTCGTTATCGCAACCATTTCAAGCGACAATCAAACACAAGATATTATGCGTGTGTGTACCGATTGTGGCACGGTCGTGTATAAGAAACGGTTTAACGATAAGCCACGCTTGGGTCATATGAACACGTTATCATATCGTGACGACCTAGATATTATCTATACGACAAATGCAACCGTTGATGGTTTTTTGTTGACGGTACTCAATGCAGAAACATTTGAAGTTCAGGAAACCATTAAGATGCCACACAAGGTATTTAACGTGGCTTACGACTCATTCTATAAGACATTCACATCCATTCGACCATTCAAGAAAAACATGCGTTTAATTCAAGAATATACATGTGATTACTTGGATGCAAAACCGAAGTTTTCTCATGAATATCAACTTGATTGTTTCAACGAAGATATTAATAACAATGGTGCGTTATCCCAAGGTCAACTGCTTGTGTTTACAAATATGACACATTTGTTGGTATACAATCGTTTTACAAAGGAGATGGACACATATGAAATCCCAAAAGACATTGAGCCAGAAGATTTTGACTTTGTTGGAGACGAATTATACTGTGCCGTCTATCGACCAAAACATCAAGTTGAAATCCACAAAGTCATTGAACCACAATTTGTACGTTGACGAACCACATTTAGATATGATACAATGGGTTACACGAGCGTTTACCACAAATGTTCGCAAGAGTCTTGATACGGCATTTCTGCTATATTTGGCATCGAATTATACCGAAGAAGAATTGCGTAAACTGCCTGTGAGTGCCATCTCTCACTTGGTCGATGTTCGGTTTATTCGAGATGTTGATGGTGGTATTGGTTATGAGATACGACCAAGGTTAAAAACCGTTAAAATATAACACAGGAGGTCTACATGAAATTCATTGATTTATTCGCTGGCATCGGCGGTTTTCACTCTGGCTTAACCAAAGCTGGTATGGAGTGCGTTGGTTGGTGCGAACAAGATAAATACGCACAAGCATCATACCGTGCGTTATACCCAACGGATAATCTTTGGTTTTCACCAGATATTCGTGCATTAAACGGTACAGAGATGCCGTATGCAGACCTGTGGGCGTTCGGTTTCCCCTGCCAGTCGGTGTCAATCGCTGGTTTAAAACATGGGATGGAAAACACACGAAGCGGTTTATTCTACGAGGTCACGAGGTTATTGAATGAAACAAAACATAAACCCAAGTGGTTGTTCATTGAAAATGTTAAAAACTTATTATCCATCGACAATGGATGGGGGTTCTATGGCGTATTGTCTGAAATGGACAAAGCAGGGTACGATGTGTTCTGGCGTGTGTACAACACAAAAGACTTTGGACTACCACAAAACCGTGAAAGGGTGTTCATTATTGGACATCTTGGAAACGGATGTACCGAAGACATTCTATACCGACCCAACCAAAGCGAACAATCTATTGTTCAAGTCGGAAATATAATTCACACAACATCTTTTGGTGGCAATCCACAACGAGGTCGCATATATTCACCAGACGGTTTATCACCAACTCTGACCTGTGTCAAGGGCGGTGGTATTGAACCAAAGATTCTATTAAGTAAAAACCCCAATGTAATACGCAAGTTGACCCCTAGGGAGTTCTGGCGATTACAAGGATTTACAGACCAACAGTTTGATACCTGTGCAAAGATACAATCTAACGCACAATTGTATAAACAAGCTGGTAATTCCGTGTCTATTCCAATTGTTTACGAACTTGTGAAGAAGATTATTGAACACCACAGGAGGTTACATGGTAATGAATAAATTTATTGATAATTGTCAACAAGTAGTTATTCGGTCTTTATTATTTCCGATGGCTGCATTTACATCAACGACAGCACGAATACAATATATCAGCGAGGTATTTAATTCCTTAAATATTGTTTGGTTCTCAAAAACATTGAAAAACCACAAAGCATTGGTTATGTCAACACATGAAGATTACGACCATATATATTGGGAAGTAACATTTAATGGTGAAACCAATGAATATTATGTCGATGAATACCATAAGAAATCCAATACCGTAATTACGCTATCGGAGGACTAATGGAAAAACAATGTAAAGATTATAACGACTTGTTAGTCCAGAATGTTGACATTGGCTCACTTGAGACCGAACCGCTAGATATTACTTGTTTAAATGTTCTACTTGAAGAATATCCAAGGAAAGAAGACCAATATAAAAAAGCATCTCGGTTCTGCAAGTCAGTCAACGACAAAATGGTGCTTGCTGATATTGCAACCATGCTGGCAAAACGATGGGATAGAACCATTGAGGATGTCAAAAATTATCTCGATGTGACCGCATCAAATAGTGAAGAACTTTGGGAAAAAGTCCATGGTTTTAAAGACTCGTTTGAAGACATGAAGACATTCATCGGTCAAGAGGGAGTTCCCCTTGGATTCCCATCCTTGGATTTTGCTATTAATGGTGTTAAACGTAGGGAAATTGTGTTGCTTGGTGCGTATACCAACCAAGGTAAATCATTCTTTGCAGCCAAGGTTGCCGCACATCGGTTGATGGACTCAAAGGATAATGTCTTAATTTTCTCATTGGAGATGCCACGAGGTCAATTCTTAGCTGAAATTGTCAAGGAAATTCTTGAGGTTGAAGAAGACGAGTTATTCGAGATGTTGCAAACAGAACAGGGTATTGAGATATACTCTCAAGTAGCATCTGTATTGGACAAGCGTGTACGCTTTGTTGACGAACCGAATAAGACCATTGAAGACCTTGAGAAGATTACCGAAGCGTGTTATGCTAATGATTTCCCTGTGGATTTTGTTATATTTGACCATTTCCACTTGATACCTGACATTGACGACATTCCTGTGTTGTCGAAAAATGCAAACAAAATGAAAGAATACGTTAAGAAATTTAATTTGATTTTGTTTATGCTTTGTCAGTTTAACGAGGAGTCTCAAAACACCTTTGGTAAAGAAAAAAGTAAGAAACCATATGAACCAATCTTGAGATACATCAAAGGTTCTAATGCACTTAAAGCTATCGCAGATATTATTCTGTTGTTGTGGCGACCGTATATGACTGACACGCAACTTGATTTTGACGAGCGTGAGAAAATCAAGAACCATACATATGTTAAAATTGGTAAAACTCGCAGAAAACTACGAGGACCAGCAAACATCTTCCAATTCAAGTATGACGATAAAACATCTCATTTAACAGAGATAAATTATTTCTCATAAAAACACAAATTAATACTTGACATATACGACTGCAAGTGTTATCATAATAGTGTACCAAGGGTTGTGTTCCTCCTTGGTGCACCTCCTTTCTTAACATAGTCAACGGAGTCACATCCGTTGACACACATGGGTCGTTGCAGGATGCAATCAGTACACTTGAGCTTGGGTTCGATTCCCAAGAGACCCAAATAGCATACGGTGCTGACTACCGTGTCAAAAGTGTGGCGTTACATGTGACGAGAAAACATGTCAGAGACAACTGTAAACCATCACCAAAGATGTAAAAGATAAGTCGCTTTATTGATGTGCGACAAACAAACATCAAAAACAAGTTTCTGAGAGCCTTGGTAAAACTCACAGGGGTGTGTAATCTCATAATTACACCGTCAGATAAGACGATAACATCATATGTAAAAATGTAGAGTATGCTCTATATTTACCGCCGTCATTGTGAAGACGTTAAAACTCACTTGAACCTGTCAAGTTACAACAGGTACGCTATAGCATCTACCGCCGATGAGTATAGACGTATACAAACATAAGACATCGAGATTGCAATCTTTCGGTGGTCGAATGATACAACAAGGATTGTATGGCGGTAGACACGGATGGTTGTCAGAGTGGGTTATTGAGTCTCTTTGCTAAAGAGATGTCGTTCATTAAAACGACCACAGGTTCAAATCCTGTACCATCCTCCATTTATTCTTGGGTAGTTCAACGGTAGAGCATCTGGCTGTTAACCAGAGAGTTGCAAGTTCGAGTCTTGCCCCAAGAGCCATGTCGTTGTAGTCAAGATGGATAAAGACAACAGACTGTAAATCTGTCGCTTATAGCTTCGGAGGTTCGAATCCTCCCAACGGCACCACATAGAGATATGGTGTAATGGTAACACAGCAGAATTTGACTCTGCAATTCTAAGTTCAACTCTTAGTATCTCTTCCATTAAATCCATCTCACATAGCTAATGGGGTGGTCGGTATGAGCTGGCTTGCCGTTAGAGAGAGAATGGATGTACACTGTTTTCTCAGCCGACTCACATGGAAAGTTGGCAGAGTCTGGTTTAATGCGACAGTCTTGAAAACTGTTGAACAGAAATGTTCCGTGGGTTCAAATCCCACACTTTCCTCCAGAGCCAGATACATATGGTACGCCATTGTATCACCGAATAGATTACTTAAGGGTTTTCTATTCGGATGGCATACATCGTATGTCTTGGGTAATAGTCCAAGAGATACGCATGATTTTTCCTCCTGACTGACTTGGGGTAAAACCCAAGTCGTTCATGCACCTATAGCTTAATGAAAAGCAACGATTCTATCATCTTCTCGTGATGCAAGTTCAAATCTTGCTAGGTGCACACAACTACTACTGTTGCGTACGCAATAGCGTCAAGCAAAAGACGAAAACATTTTGCAATCCTCTACAAACCATCATCTTAATCTTTAGTGTTCACACTGGCACGTTAAATCTAGTGTACTCCTTTAAAAGACCCAAGCGTTTTACCTCCTTTCACGCTTGGGTCTTTTTCTTATGCAAAAAACTGTTGACAAACATAGATAGATACTGTATAATAAATATATACGAAAGCAGGTGAATACATGAAAGAAAATTCATTCTTGTGTCCTGACGGCAAAACCATACTTGTGAAAGATTGTATGAAAGAATGTCGTATGGGGCAACGATGTCTTGCTAAACCACTATTGGTAAACGCAAGTCGTCTCAGGAACTTAAATAGAGACCACTTCTCAGTCACAGAGGTGTTGTCTCCAACATTATATATGTATCTAAAGGCAAACAATCCAGAGACAATCAATCCATTCTCCTCGATTGCTGCGACAGTCGGTACAAGCATGCATGGTATTCTTGAGAATTGTCTACCCCAGAATTACGCAGGCGAGTTTCGGTTGAATTATCAGGGTCTCACAGGTCAGATGGACTGTATTGACTTGGAGCACCACACCTTGTATGATTACAAAGTCGTTGGTGCATACAAGTGTGCGACAATGATGGGTGGTAGACCTTTGTGGCGACCATATACAATCACTCGTGGTAAACGCAAGGGTGAAACCGAGATGAGACAACAATGGGTATATGATGGGTTACATCATTATGGCGATTACTGTAAACAGCAAAATCTGTATCGTATACTATTGGGGAAACATGGCATACCAGTTAACGACATGTTTTTACAAGTGATTATTAAAGAGCCAATCAATACGATTAAAACATTTAATCTGGATAAACAATGCTACTTGATACAACTGCCTAAGATGAATGACAAACGGTTGCTTGATTATGCGTTATACAAGAAAGATGCCTTAGTAAATGCCATCGCTAAGCAAGAACTACCAAGAGAATGTTCTACGAAAGACCGATGGGTGTCCAAGACATATCCAATGGGTCGTAAATGTAAAGACTACTGCTCGGTGGCATACTGCTGTCCATACTATCAAGAAAGGATTAAGAAATAATGTTAAACATAAAAACTCAAGAGTTTCGTACTGTTGACCGTTACCGAGTTACCGCAATTCATCGACAATCGAGAACAGCGTTTGTTAACGACTTGCGTGTCGGTGACGAGTTTTACATCTGCACGAAACTCCATGGGGAACGAAGTCAAGCAGGCTATCTCGCACCACGAGTGAGACTGTATTTCCCAGACAAAAAGAAACATACAAAATATATCACACAAGAGCGTTTACAGAAAATTTTTAGTTTTAACTTCGATGCAGAGCCTGTAAACGCAGACGTGTCGGATGCGGAGGTAGTCGAATGATATTAATTGGTCGTGCTGGTGTTGGTAAAGATACTGTTGCTGAAATGTTTGGTGACATTCCACAATATGCATATGCAGATGCCATTAAAGAGATGGTCTCCATTGTTCAATCAGAGGGTGTAGATGCAGGTATGAAATATTTATCAGACCTAAGTGGATATTCAATCGAAGAATTACAAGGTATTCTACCTGTGGTACAAACGATTGAGAAAACAGTCTTAGAGGGCAAACAGCGAAAGCATCTGCAAGCACTTGGTAATGGATTACGAGCTTTATTTAAAGACTTTTGGATTGTTGTCTTAAAGAATCAACTATTGATAGATAAGCCAAACAGATATATCGTGACTGATTGTCGTTATCAAAACGAACTTGACATGTTAAAAGAGTTGGATGTTGGAGACCCATCGTTTAATGTCTCAATCTTCATCTCAGCGAACAAAAAAGAGCGTATTAAGAGAATGAAGAAAAGAGATGGCTCGTGCGATGAAACACGGCTTAATGATGTGTCGGAGACGTCTGTTGATGAACTTAAGAGTCAATGTGACTTTATGATTAACAATTCTAAGGACTTAAACCATTTAAACGCACAAGTTGACAAAATCAAAAACATAATCGGAGAATAGACTATGGTAAAAGAATTACACATGATTGCGATTATTGATTATAGAATGAATGAACTTAAGGCGGAAGTTCGCAGACGAATGTTAGAATCTGACCTATCCAAGCAAGAAGCCGTTCATCTCGTGGACAAGGCTTGCGATGATATTACAGATGCATTATGTCGATTGTACGATAAAGCGGAGGTTTAATACTTGAAATTAATCTATGAAGCAACGGTAATGGGTGAACCTGTTCCACAGGGTCGTCCACGCCTATGTGGACGAGGTCGTTTCGTAAGAGCATACGACCCTCCGAAGTCTAAGGCTTACAAACAACTGATTAAAGACTCTATACAGCATCCCAAAGATGTAACGGAAGTTCCATTATTGTTTGAACTTGATATTTACCGAAAGATACCATCTGGTGGTCGCAAGAAAGACCGTGAAGATATGAAATCAGGCTTAATTCTACCGACTAAGAAACCAGATGTTGATAACGTATTAAAAGGTGTCATGGATGCCCTGAGTGGTATCGTGTGGCACGATGATAATCAGGTGTGTGATGTAATCTGTAGAAAACGCTATAGCGAGCATCCACGCATTGAGTTTAAAGTTTACGACATTACACCATAACAGGAGACTACATTATGCTACAAGACAAACTAATTAATACAGATGGATTAAATAAACTTTGGGGAGAACAACTGTTGTGGTTCAACGGTCAATCTTATTGTTTAACCTCCACAGACTCACCATCTTGTGAAGACATCCGTAAATTACATCCGCATTGGCTTGTGTATTTTACTTGCGGTGTAGACGAGGGAACCATCTTGTTAA
>OBWV01000340.1_pt1 | contig 50368 bp, 40 predicted proteins | sample 1495351 | NCBI WGS metagenome assembly OBWV01 (sample SAMEA2580122, study PRJEB22360) | human gut metagenome | biome: human gut; feature: human-associated habitat; material: faeces | place: Denmark | collected 2008/2010 | reverse complement strand
CTTGCACTGGCCAATAAGGAATCAGTGGTGGCCGGCGGTCATCTGCTGTTCAGCGCGCAAGTGCGCGACGATCAGATCAATCCGGTTGACTCCGAACATTCCGCCATCTGGCAGTCGTTGCGTTCCGGCACCCATGCCGAGGTCTCCAAGCTGGTGGTCACAGCCTCCGGTGGTCCGTTCCGAGGCTGGAAACGTGCTGATATGGCGAATATCACGCCTGAGCAGGCGTTGCATCATCCGACGTGGAACATGGGTCCGGTTGTGACCATCAACTCCTCGACCCTGATGAACAAGGGACTCGAGGTTATTGAGGCTTCCCGACTGTTCGATGTGCCGCCGGACCGTATTGACGTAACGGTGCACCCGCAATCCATTGTCCATTCCATGGTCGAATTCGTGGATGGCGCCACTATCTGCCAGTCTTCGCCGCCGGACATGCGCCTGCCCATCGCGCTCGGCTTGTCCGCGCCTGACCGCATGGACAATGTGGCTGCCGCATGTGACTGGACGCAGGCTGCAACCTGGACGTTCGAGCCGCTGGATAATGAGGCGTTCCCCGCCGTCCAGCTCGCCCGCCATTGCCTGGGTGCATCCGAAAAGCATACGGCCGTGCTCAACGCGGCCAATGAGCAGGCCGTGCACGCCTTCCTCGACCATCGTCTGCCGTACCTTGGCATCGTGGACACGGTGAAGGCCGTGCTCGACCAGATGGATGCCGAACTGCGTGGCAACCCGCTGTTCACGGACGTGGAGGAAATGGGACAGATTGAGCTTGAAGCTCGTCACCGTGCCGATGATTTGATAAACAAACAATGATGAATACCTTGAATACGGAAAAATCTGCCGAAAAACCGTTCCGCAAAACCGGTAATCCGGTCGAATTGACCAGCGAATCGCCGCTGCACCCGCGTCGCAAGTCTCACCGCATCATGGTCGGCTCGGTGCCGGTCGGTGGGGGAGCCCCCATCTCCGTGCAGTCGATGACCAACACGCTTACGGCCAATGTTCCTGCCACATTGCAGCAGATTGCCGAGCTGACCGCAGCTGGTTGCGATATCGTGCGCGTGGCTGTGCCGAGTCAGGACGATGCCGACGCATTGCCGGAGATCTGCAGGAAGTCGCCGGTGCCGATCATCGCGGATATTCACTTCCAGTCCAAGTACGTGTTCCAGGCCATCGATGCCGGCTGCGCAGCCGTACGCGTGAACCCCGGCAACATCCGTAAATTCAATGAAGTCGGCCCCTCGATCTGCAAAGCAGCCACTGATGCCGGCATCTCTCTGCGTATCGGTGTGAATGCCGGTTCGTTGGACAAGGAACTCTACGCCAAATACGGCGGCCCCACTCCTGAAGCATTGGTGGCCTCCGCATTGAAGGAAGCTCACATGTTCGAGGACGTCGGCTTCCATGATTTCAAGATTTCCGTCAAGCACCATGACGTGATCACCATGGTCGAAACCTATCGTCTGCTTGCCTCCAAGGGTGACTGGCCGCTGCACCTCGGCGTCACCGAAGCCGGTCCGGCCTGGCAGGGCACCATCAAATCCTGCCTGGCGTTCGGCGCACTACTCGCCGAAGGCATCGGAGATACGATTCGCGTCTCGCTGTCCGCCCCGCCGGTCGAAGAGGTCAAGGTGGGCTGCAAGCTCCTTGAATACATGGGATTGCGCCCGCGCAAGTTCGACATCATCTCCTGCCCGAGCTGCGGACGAGCCCAGGTGGATGTGATTCAGCTTGCCTCGGCCGTGACCGAGGGGCTGAAGGACGTGACCGCGCCGATTCGCGTGGCCGTTATGGGTTGCATCGTCAACGGCCCCGGCGAAGCCCGCGAGGCCGACCTCGGCGTGGCTTCCGGCAACGGCAAGGGACAGATCTTCATCAAGGGCAAGGTCATTGAGACCGTGCCCGAAGACCAGATCGTAGACACGTTGCTTACCAAGGCGCAGGAAATCGCCGCCCAAATGGAGGCCGATGGCCTGGTTCCCGTCAACGCCACCGGTCCGGTGGTGGTTCCCATTCAGCATCCCAATCGCTGAATGCGCCCCACGGCATAATTACCGTGGAACGGCTACAATAACCTTTCGTGCCACAAGAAGAGCAGCGTCTGACCGTGAAGGCCAAGCCGTGGACCAGCCTCCACCGGCTCATGGTCAGTCTGCCCATCTTCATCATGCTGATGGGCGTGCTGGTTTCTATCTCCAATCTCACTACCGTGCCATGGAATATCGAGCCCACCGGCCAATCCATGGCCACGCTTACCGATGATACGGACGTCACTTTTGCCAATCCGACCGGCGAAGCATTGCCCAGTAAAGGCACCTATCAGGTCAGTGAACGGTATATCACCCTGAATATGACCAGCGACGGCAACCTGACTCAAGAGACCGGAGTGCGCGGCAAGGCCAACAAGAACGGCGTGCAGACCATCAAGGTGCTTATTCGCGAGCCGCAGGGAGCTGCCGGCAAACGACCGGGTGTGGTGTTCATGCACGGTGCCGGTTACGGCACTTGTGATAACTCATTTGGCGATGTGGCCTCCGACATGGCTTCAGCCGGTTTTGTGACCGCAGTACTCGATAAACCAGTTTGGAACACCACCGACGTCAACCGCGACTACATGGCCTCCGCCAAAGCCTATGATCAGGTGATTGCATATTTGCGGCAGCTTGAGAACGTCGACAATGCCAAGGTCGGCATTTACGCCACGTCCGAATCCACTTGGATATCCTCATACCTGCTGCAGGATGACCCGGATGTCGCTTTCCAGATTCTCTTGAGTCCGATGGTATTCAGCCCACGCCAGTCGTTGGGCTTCTTCGTCACCCAGGACTTTACGCTTGCCGGTGCGAATGATGGCTATCAGTCCATTGTCCAGCGTGTGTTCAGCGCGGACACCGATTTGTTCTCGCTGACGAATTTCGATCTTGATACGCTCAAACCTGCCGCCTACGCCGTTCCCACTTTTGTGGCCTATGGGTCGAAGGATGTGATGACCGCACAGGTCGATGGTGTGCGTGCGATTCTGCACAACGCGCACCAGGCCAACAACTGGGACGTGACCGTACGCAGTTATCCCGTGGCCAACCACGTGCTCCGCTTGGGAGACGAGTCGGAGGCCGGAACTCCATTCGCGGATGCCTATGTGAATGACCTGATCGACTGGGCGGTAGGTACCACGGCAGGCTATACGCAAACCAGTGAACGCGTGGCCGGCGCTGGCCTGTACCAGTCGATTGGGTTGCCGGGAGCGTTGAAAGCCCGTCGGGTGGGAACCATATACGGCGTGATCGTGCATGTCGCCGTTGTGCTGCTGCTTATCGCCTCAACGATATTGGGATTGGTAGCGCTTGGCAGCAAGATCGCGTTGAACGCACAGTGGCGGCGCAATCGGAGGGAGGCAAAGCGGGCTGGCATGCTCCTGCCTGCCAAGCCCGTGGTATTGGGTTTCGCCCATGGTTTCGGCGGATCGTTGCTGACGCTTACCCTTACCACGCTGGCCGCGATGCTGATCTTCTTTGCCGGACTAGGCCAAGTGATTATGGGCGTGGTCAAACTTGCCTGGGGTGGCGCGCCCACGGAAACGCCCGGGGTGATGTATTGGAGCTGGCCGGTGATCCAAGTGGTGTCTGTGCTGGTGGTCTGGGCATGGTCTCGCGTGTTCATGAGGCTTATAGAGGTGGCCTGGCATCGTGGCCTTATCCAGTTGCCGCCCAGGCGCGAGGCGGTTCGTAATATCGTCACCGGTGCCGAACCGGTGCTCGCCTCCACTCGACTTGGCCGCGTACTGTTCTGGCTGGTGGCGTTCACTATGCTGAACGTGTTGTTGTTCTTCGCGTTCTGGGGTCTGTTCGTTTACTGACATATGGCGCAAACGTTGCGAAAGGAGGGATGATGCCGCTGTACCGAGATGAAGGCGTGGTGCTGAGAACCGCCAAACTTGGTGAGGCCGACCGCATCATCACCCTGCTGACGCGCGAGCATGGCAAGATTCGAGCCGTGGCCAAAGGCGTACGACGTACTAAATCACGGTTCGGGGCACGCCTTGAACCGTTCATGCGCGTGGATCTGCTTATTGCTGAGGGCCGTTCGCTGGACGTCGTTTCACAGGCTGAATCCGTCGCTTCGTATGGTGCCGCAATAGCTGCCGATTATGCGGCGTACGAGGCTGCCAACGTCATTGTGGAGACCATTGATAAGCTCGTCAGCACCGAGCATGAGCAATTGCCGAACCAGTATCGGCTGCTTATCGGTGCATTGAATGCGCTCGCCAAACATGCTCATGCATCGCAGACCATCAGCGAGTCCTACGTGATGAGGGCCCTGGCGCTGGCCGGCTGGACGCCGCGTCTCGCCACTTGCGTGGTGTGCGGCAAGCCCGAGCGCCGTTACTTCTCCATCGCATCAGGCGGTGTGATGTGCGAGGCCGACCACACCACCGATGCCCGACGTATCGCGCCGCTTGTATTGAGTCAGCTTGATGCCCTGATTCGAGGCGACTGGTCGGTGCTTGATAACGCGCCATTGGAGCGTATTGTGCAAGAGTTGGTTGAAGATTGGGGGGAGTATTACCTCGAACGGCCGATTCGTTCGCTGCGCTTGATAGATTCATGAGTATGGCTTTTGAGAACGTTGATTACACGTCGTTGGACATCCCCGCAGCTCCGTTCAGCGACCCCTCCCGTATCCCTGATTTCCCCAAAAACAAAGTGCCCCGGCATGTGGGTGTGATTATGGACGGCAATGGCCGTTGGGCCAAGCAGCGCGGCATGATCCGCACCAATGGCCATCAAGCGGCTGAGCCGGTGGTGTTCGACACCATTGCCGGTGCCATAGAGGCCGGTGTGCGCTATCTAAGCCTGTATACGTTCTCCACTGAAAACTGGAAGCGATCGCCGCAAGAGGTGCGTTTCCTGATGGGCTTCTCCCGCGAGATTATCCATCGCCGAGTGGCGCAGATGGATGAATGGGGTGTGCGTGTGCGCTGGTCGGGCCGCCGTCCGAAGCTGTGGAAGTCGGTGATTGACGAGCTTGAAGTGGCAATGGAACGCACCAAGAACAACAAGGTCATCGATGTGGTGTTCTGCATCAACTATGGTGGTCGTGCCGAGATTGCCGATGCCTGTGCAGCCATTGCACGAGAGGTGCGTGACGGCCGAATTTCCGGAGACCGCGTCACCGAGAAGATGGTTGCCGATCATCTCTATAATCCGGATATCCCTGATTGCGACTTGGTGATTCGCACTTCCGGCGAGCAGCGTACCTCCAACTTCCTGCCGTGGCAGGCCGCGTACGCCGAGCTGGACTTTGTACCTGAACTGTTCCCCGACTGCGGCCGTGAGGTGCTCTGGCGCGCCATTGATAACTACATTCACCGCGATCGTCGATTTGGCGGCGTGAAGTAAAGAACAGCCCTGTGGGCTGTTCGTTCACGCCGCCGAGCCGGGCGCGGTAGTGTGCGGCTCGGTGTGTTGAGTCCGGCGAAGCCGGTCCTAATTGCTGGGGACGTGAAGTAAGGAACGAGCTACTCGCTGATATCCGCGTCGGCTCCATTGCCGAGCAGCAGCCATTCGACCAGTGAAATCAGCCCTAGCAGTATTGCGGTTTCGGCGATCACCACTACAGTGGCGGAGAAGATCAGCGGAGTACGGAACGAATTGAACGCAGCTTGCAGCCAAATGCCCAGGCCGTTCATTGCGCCCAGATATTCGGCGGTGGCCGCCGTTCCGAAAATGTAGGCGGCCGAGATGCGAATGCCGCCAAAGATCTGGCGTGCGGCTACACGCAGCTTAACGTGCCAGAGTGCCCATGCACGTGTGGCTCCGCAGGTCAGTGCCACGTCTTCGTAAAATTGCGGCACGGCGGTCAGTCCACGGGCTGTCTGCACGGCGATGGGAAATACGCCGAACACGGCGACAATAACGATTTTGCCCAGTGGCTCGAATCCGAACCAAATCATGAACAACGGAGCCACAGTAATCAATGGAATGGTCTGTGCGGCCACCAGCAGCGGATAGAACGCACGGTGCAGGGTTTTGGATAGGTACAGCCCGATGCCAATGAGCACGCCCGCTACGATGGCGATGGCAAATCCAGTGAGAGCCTCATATGTGGTGATGGCGGCGGCATCCATTAAATCCGGCCAAGTGCGCACCATGGAGGCGATGATCTGGGTAGGGGAAGCAAGTACACGTTCCGAGACATGTCCCGCGCGTACGGCCGCCTCCCACACCACCAGCAAAAGACCGATGGTAATGGCCGGTGGCGCTATACGCACCAACCACGACTTGAGATTGTTCATTATTTGCCTTCGAAATATATAAATGGCTCCCCTCAAGAATGAGGGGAGCCGGCCTCCCTACAGTCGCTCAGTCCACGTAGTCGTTAGTGGCGAGTTCCTTGGCCTGCGGAGCCTGCTTGGGGTTCTTGCCGTCCTTGTCCTGGTAGGTGCCGGCCTTGTACTGGAAGTCAAGGTAAGGCTGGGCGTCATCGAAGTTCACGGTGCCGGGCAGCGACTTGGCATCATCGGTGGTCCAGTAGCCGTTCTTGACGATCTCTTCCATCGAGGTACGGGTCAGCTTGGAATCCAGCTGGGCTTCCTTGGCCTGTGCCACGAGAATATCGGCGGCCTTGCCCGGGTTGGACAGGGCGTAGTCGTAGCCCTTCTTGGTGGCGGAGAGGAACTTCTTCAATGCGTCGGCGTTGGCGGAATCCTTAAGCCAAGAGCCCTTGACCGCAAAGCCGAGCTGGTCCGGGTTGCCGGGAACGCCCCAATCGGAGGCAACGAAGCAGTTGAGCGCCGGGCCGTTCAGCTCGCTTTCCACACCCTCCCAAGTCACGTAGAAGCCGCCGAAGTCACCCTTGCCGCTAGTAAGGGTCTCGAAGGTGTTCGTGCCGGCGGTGGCGGTCTTGAATTCGCCGGTGCCGCCTGCATCCTTAATCATCTCACGCACTACGGCGTTCTGCTCTGCCGAGCCGAAGCTCACGAAGGTTTTGCCGGACAGGTCTGCCGGCGTCTTGATGTCGGTACGGGAGGCCAATGCGCACCAGCGGGCCACGGGCTTTTGCGTCAGATCAAAGACGAATTTCAGATCGGAGCCTTGCGAGTTGAATGCGGCCACATTGCTCAGCGTGGTGAAACCGACGTTTGCCACACCGTTCTCCACACTGGTTTCCGCGCCGGCCTGAGCGGTCGGCAGAATCTTCACATTGACTCCTGCGTCCTTGAAGTAGCCGAGCTTCTGGGCCACGTACAGGCCGATATGGTTCGTGTTCGGCGTCCAATCAAGCATGAACGAAACGGTGGGTGTACTGGAATTGCTGGAATCGGCGGTGTTGGCGTTGCCGCATGCCGCAACGGACAGTCCGAGCGTGGCGGCTCCCAACACGGCCACCATCCTGACCAGACCCTTCTTGACTTCAATCCTCATCTTCATGTCACCTTGCCTTCTGCGCATAATGCGCTCAAGGTCTGATGCATCGTAAAGCGGAAAGGTGAGGAGCCCGCGCGAAACATCAAACCGTACGCCACGCGCATAAGCGAGGGCGTGTATTCCAAATGATATCGGCACGGTTGCTGCCACCAACCGCGCGAACGACTCACCAGTATAGCCGTATGGCTGGAAGCGCAAGCATGCTGCTTTGGTCTCGAACCGCGGCAAGGGTCGGGGTTGCCACGCTCTATCGTAGGGAGATATGAGCGTGCATTTCTCCTCCCGAGTGGATATTTCCGATCCGAATCCGATTGCGACCGCCGAGGCTGCGGCCAGGGCAAACGGTACTGCGCTGGGCAAGCTCAATGATTCCAATCCGACGCGGCATGGACTGGCTCCCGCACTGGTGCCGAACGTATATACGGCCGATCCGCGCGGATCGTACGCGGTTCGTGAAGCTCTGGCTGCATTCCTGAACGAAGCCAATGCGGACCGCTCCCAGATGAACGCATCAGCGAATACCGCCAGCAGGGGCGTGAAGCCGGAGCAATTGTATGTGTTGAGCTCCACATCCGAGGCATACTCATGGCTGATCAAACTGTTATGTGATGCCGGAGATGCAGTGCTGGCCCCCAAGCCGGGATACCCGCTGATCGAGTCGATCGCCCGGCTTGAATGCGTGGATACCGTCGAATACCAGTTGCGGTTCGACGGCTCTTGGTTCATTGACGTGGCCGAGCTGGAGCAATTGCTTGACGGACCGAGCGGCGCTCGTATTCGTGCATTGGTACTGATTAATCCGAATAATCCGACCGGATCCTATGTCAAGCCGGCCGAGCGGGAACGTATCGTGACGATGTGCCGGGAGCGAGGCATCGTCCTTATTGCCGATGAAGTGTTCTTTGATTATGCCCTTGAGCCATTTGCCAGCAACGCGCGTTTGGCCGGAGAGCAGGGTGTGCTTACCTTTGCGCTTAACGGGTTCTCCAAAATGCTGGCGGCGCCTCATGCCAAAGTCGGGTGGATTCAGGTGTCCGGGCCGGCCGAGGATGTTGCGCAAGCCCAGCGCCGACTTGATGTCATAGCCGACGATTACCTGCCGATGAGTGACATCATCGCACAGCGGATTCCGGCGCTGTTGGAGGCCGCGACTGAGCAAACCGCGCGTGTGGAGGAACGAGTGCGCGGCAATCTCGCGACTTTGCACGAGCTGCTGGATGCGGACCCGAATGGGTTGGTCAGCGTGCTGCGAGCCGAGGGCGGCTGGAACGTGCTGCTGCGCGTGCCGTCCGTGATTGACGAGAACGAGATGGTGCTGAAGCTCATCGCCGAGCATGGCTTGACCGGACAGCCTGGATATTTCTTTGATATGACCTCCAACGGCTATTTGGCGGTTTCGCTGCTGCCTGAGCCGGAAGTGTTTAGACAAGGCATTTGCGCCGTGCTCGCCACTGTGGAGGCGTTGCTGGCATAATGGGCGGCATGGGATTCTTTTTTCAGTCCAAAGAGCTGCCGCGCCCGGCTTCGCTGACGTTCACCTTGAAAGAAGCCGGCCATACCTATGATGATGGGCATGTTGGCCTTGCGCCCACCATGCTGACCATCAGCGAACAGCGCGTGGCTGTGATCGGCCTGAATGGAGCTGGCAAATCCACATTGTTGGGATTGCTCGATGGCTCTCTTAAAGCCAATATCGGCACGGTTACGGTGTCCGGCGGCAGCGAACAACTGAACCCAGCCGTGAAAAAAGACCTGAAGCGCATTGACGACCTTGTCGGTAAAGCGCGTCGCGAGGAGATTCCGAACAGCTTCTACCGGGCCGCGAATATCTCCGAAGCAGTGTCCGAAGCACTGAAAAAGCACAAGGTGCCGGAATCCGAACGCCATGCGCGCATCGGCAATCTGTTCGCGCATTTCAATCTGGCACAGGTCTCCAAGGCCAAGGCCAGCGAGCTTGACTCCGAGAAACGACATCTGCTGGCCATTGCCGCCGCATTGAGCTTTGAGCCCAGTGCAATCGTGGCTGACGAGCCCAGCAAGGGTTTGGATGAGATTGGCACCGCACACGTGGCCAAGGCATTGTTCAGCTACAACAAGCAGGTCATCTTCGCCACGCATGACACGGATATGATTCGCCAGCCCGAATACGCAATCGACCGCGTACTCGTACTGGACGAGCACGCGGTCGTGTGCGATGACACGCCGGCCGCAGCCGTGGCGTTTTATGAGGATCTGATTCGACGCAAGTACGAGGCCTCCAAGCGGTAATGCTCCCCTCAGTCACCTGCGGTGACAGCTCCCCTCAGAGAGGGGAGCCAAGGGTGTGTCGCGCGGTCGCAGGCCGATGTCGCTACGCGAAGTAGAACCCCCGGAAGCCGTACTCATAGACGCGGTAGATTTGCGCGTTGAGCCGATCTACACGACGTTCCTTGATGGAGGCGCTGACATCATCCTGCGAGAACAGGCATAGGCCAATGGCGATGGCTGCTGCGGATATTTTGAAAACACGACTTCGGACGGCAGTAGACACAGGGAATCCTCATGGTACTGCAGATGAACAACAGTGAATTACATCACATACACTATGCCGCGGGTCTTGGAGAAAACTGCCTGCAATACTGGGAATATGCTGGACGGCCGGTAGGGTGCGACCGTGGCCTGGCTACAGCAGCGTAAACCAGGACTGAACCTGGTGCCACAGCGCGGCATTATTCGTCAGCATGGAGTCATCGCGGGCGGGAGCAAAGCACTCTAGTATGGCGACGGCCAACGTCCAGATCAGCATGATGAGTACGGTCCATCGCATCAGCCAACGCCATGGAGTGACACGGGCGATGCCGTCGCCGGATGCGGCGTCGTTCGCGCCGGCCAACGAGGTGCTGGGCTCTCGGCCGTTGACCAGCCACAGCAGTCCCGGAATCGAAGCGAGCGCCACCAGCCAGCCGAAATCAGCCAAATATCGCCAGCCCAGACCGCCCACATAACTGTCGAACACCACCAGTACGCCGGCCAGAGCCAAACAAGACATGAGCCAACGACGCATGCCATGCATCTCCAGCTTATGCAGGAACGGCAGCACTAATGCAAGCAGCATCAGCGGCGTGGCGGTGAACAGTGCGCCGACCATCACCTCGTAATAGCCCCAAACCGGCATTGGCGCGGGGGAGACCGCCAGCCACGGGAAGTTTCGTACAAATCGCACCGGCAGGAACAGGTAATACCAGACGGTGGCCGGCATGTCGGCAATCGGGGTGGCATAACGGGTCATGTCGGAGACGGTGAATTGGTAGGCGTTGCCGAAGTCGATCAGACTGCCGAAGCGCACTTTGTTCCACAACATCAGCGGAATGACCACAACCAATGCAGGTATCACCATGGCAAGCGGCGCGCGCAACGCTTTGAGCATGGTAATGCGTCGATGCGCAAGATCGCTGATCATAGCGCGGATCTGCGGCCAGAACAGGGCGATGGCCAGCAGGGCCGTGAGCGCAAAGGTCGGCCGGCAACCGAAGTTCGCCGCGATGCATAGGGCGCCGACGGCCAGTCGCGGCAAAGACAGTGGCTGTGTGTTGCCGGCTTGCCAGCGGTCGGACGGCATTAGTGGGCGACTGGATGTATCCGCACCCAGCCAGAACCATAATCCCAGTGAAGTCAACGCCAGAGAAGCGGCGAAGGGCACTTGGTAGAAGTTGGTGCGGTAAGCCAGATATCCCATTTGCGCCCCGAGCAGCGCACTGACGGTGATGAGCGAGGCGGCGGCCAATGATGTTTTTGACATCACGCGGTGAATCACACGCAGTACGAGCAGGGAGAAGAAGATGATGAACAGCAGCACCAGGAACTGTTCGGCTGCGGCGGTCGGCAACATATGCCCGGTAATCAGACGATACGGCACGAACAGCAACACGGCAGGCAGCACGCCGAAGTAGGAGTACCAGTGGCCTTCGTAGTAGGCGTAATCCCAATACATCGGGCTGACCCCATCCTCCAACAGTTTGAGACGAGTCGGCACATCATAGGGGTGAGTGCTTTGGGCCAGTTGTCCGGGTACGTCAAGGTCAAGCCATGGACGGCCTGCGATTAGGGAATCGGCCACATGACCGTACTGGTCGAAATCATAGGTGTAGCCGCCTGCGGTATGGAAGGCGAGCGGCATGGCATGCGTGAGCTGCCAGATGATGGAAGCGCCGATGGCCAGTGTCGGAATCGCCGCAATGGCCGTGAACGCCAGCCGCTGGCGTGTGCTGGAGGGATCAAACGTGATACGCCACAATCGAGAGCCGGGCCTCCATATGGCGACCAGCAACGCCAGCGCGGCCATTGCCGCGACGCGGATCCAATCGATGGCAAAAGGCACGTGCACGTTCGCGCGTGCGTCGGCGATCGGCACAATTGCGCCGCGTTCCTCCTGGATCCAGATGCGTACGGTGCCTGCACCCACAGCTTTGACATAATGGCTGCGTGAGGTGCCGGGATTCATCGAAATGGCTTGGCCGGTACTGCCGTTCACATCCACGCGCACATGGATGGTGTCCAGTGGCTTGAACACCGCCTTGTCCCCATTGGCCCGTGATTCGGCCTCGGCCTGTTCGTGAACCGCATCGATGGTGTCGTGCGAGGGGGAGTCGATGCGCAGATATGCTGAAGTGCCGTCTGCGGCCAGTTCGAGATATGCCTTGGTCGGATCGGTGACGGTCAGCATATCGTCATCGGTGCGCACCAGGCCCGGGCCCAAGGTGTTATGCACGGCGTTGGTGTCGGTGCTGGCCCCCAGTGTGCGCCAGAATGGCAGGTTGAAGACAATGCACTCCATGCCGACGATGATGGCCGCAACAGCTAGTAGCGCCGCAAGCGGGCGCCACGACAATCGGCGGCGTACACGACTGGTGAGATGACTGTCTTCGGAATGCACCCCATTATTCTATAGGCTTTATGTCGGGCAAACAGTAGAGAATGTGAATCATGCCAAAACGTATGTCGAATCACAGTGAACGGTCCGGCCCGTCCTTCTTGAGCGGGCTGAAGGATTCGATGAACGCGCTTGCCTCCGATCTGGGCTTATCCAAGCCTCGTCAGGCCAGCACCAACCCGTTTGGCGATGCGTTGAGCGAGGCCAGCGAGCGCAAGGGCGGCATCATCGATGAACTGACCAAGCATGCGGTGTCGCTGAGCCCGGTGGTCAAGAGGCGTTCGTTTCCCGCCTTGGAAAATGTTCCCGAGGGACTGGTGCTGGGATGGGCGCAACTGCCTTCCACGCGGGGGCGCGGATTCTCCTTGGGTATCTTCCCTGATCGGGATCACTTTGCGCAGGTGGCGTTTGCCGATACCCATGGTCGCGTGTTTGTGGGCGCCGATTTGGATATGGATATCCAGGATATGCAGCCGCGCTTCATGTTCGGCAAGGAAAAGGAAGTGACCCTGCCGAATGGCGAGCGGTTGGGCTTTGATGCGGGGCAGACTCGTCGCAATGTGCTGGGCCGCGCGATTCGCAGCAATGGCGAGGTGAAGGCCATCACCGGAGGCGTGATTGGGCGTGACGACACCGGTCGTATGACGTGGCTCGCCTCGTGGCTTAAGGCCGGCAACCGGTACACCTTGGAGCAGATGCGCGCCAATCTGCCGGCTGATATGCGTCATGATCTGGAATACCGTGATGCCGTGGCCATTGCGTTCTTCGCCGCCTACATGCTGCCGCAAATCAATGGGCTGTTGATAGGTTTTGGTTCCGGCAATATTTTCCGCCGTCTCAATCGCGAGGCTCCCATCGGTGCGATCAGGCGTTCGATTCGCGACACGATGGAGGCTCGTGCGCACGGCATGCGTGCCTCTGGCCTGGAGGATCATTTTGCGGATCTGATGCGTGAAGCCGGGGCGCTTGATAACACGCCGGGCTTGGAAGCCGTGCATGGCGCCGAGCCGCTGCATTTGTATACTTCGACGTACTCGAGCGGCTATTTCTTCACGTGGGATAAGTCATTGGCCTTCAATCAGGCACTGAAGTCCCTGAAAATCGAGGGCAATCTCAATCGTTTTGCCGCGGTGAGCGCCTGGCTGGAGCGCAATTCCTCGCGTGGGCTCAATCCCACGGAAGACACGGTAACCCGTGCCGAGGCCGCGCAGATCGATATGAAGCTCATCGAAAACCCCGCGATTATGGCGCTCAACCCGTATGACGGATCCGATGAACGCCGTGCGGTGCTGAGCTTGGTCAATGCGGCCGAGCACGCCGCAGACCGGATTCGTGAGGAGTTCCCCGACCCAAGGAATGCGGCGCCGAAAGCGGACGAATGGGTGTATCGACAGACATTGTCGTCCCTGCTGCGCAGATTGCGTCTACCGTATCGGTTTGATGTCGAGTTTCGTTCCCGACTGGATTCGGGGGAAGTGGCCATCGGCTTCACCACGGCGGGCACGTCGATGATGCCGGATAGCAGATATGACACCGAACGGCGCACGTGGAGAACGCTGAGCAGCGTCGAGCGCGCATCGATGAGCGCCTCCTACAACTTGCGCGTCGGCCTGATGATGGCGGCGCTGAGCTTCGGCACCAGTCAAGCCGTGCATCAGGTGTCTCTGCACATCGATTCCATTGGTTTGGAAGAGGCGATTGCCGAGCAGGACTCGGCCATCGAAGAGATGATGAGCGAGGCGTTAAGCGCTTTCGAGCATTTGCGCAGCGGCGATTTGGGACGTGTCAGTTCCAAGGCTGATCCCAAGGATGGCGATTTCCATGGCGATCCGACCCGACCGATCACGCATGAGGAGACCTTTGGGCAGCCGCCCACTGGCACCGGTGATGAGCAGCCTGCAACGGACGCGGAGACGGATGGGGCGGACCCGTCTCAGCAGAATGCCGAAGACAGCGACGACAGCGCATCCATCGACTCCCAGTTCGAAGACCTTATGCGGGGCGTAGATATTGACGAGATGGCTTTCGGCATGGCGTCGGATGACGGCAACGAAACCGAGAATGCGGGTGCGGGTGATGATCCGATGAGCGTGCTGCGCCGTAACCCCACCGTGCGCAACATGGTCACCGTCACATTCGCCAGGGATGCCTTCCTGCAACGTCTCGACACCGATGGTCTTGACCACCCTGAAGAAACCTACCGGATGTTTGGTGCGGTGATGGATGTCGACGGCGAGGGCGGACTCAAGCCCATCAACGCTGACTTCGACTTGGCCGATAGCCGGTTCTCGCCCGTCGGCTCCCAGGAGGAGCCGGAACTTGCCGACCGTCAGTTCAACGCGTCGACCGCGCGAGTACTGGGTGCGCAGAATAGCGCTGGTCTGGCGATTCAGCGTGTGGACCTGCTGCAGCATGGCGTCAATGCGTTCCACGACATCGCCCGTAATACGGAACTTGATTCCGTGGAGAAAGCGCAGCGGGCCATGCAAATCATCGAATCCATCAGCGATCCTGAACTGACGGGTCTGGCCTCGCAGGTCACCAGTGCGCTGATTGATGGCAACGATACGCCGGACTTTGCCTTCACTCTTGCCGACGAGCTGGATAAGGAACGTCTGCGCGCTCGCGATCTGCTGTTCTCCGGACAGGCCGATCAGGCCATCGAGATGGCCGAAGCGGCTGCGGCCCGTATGGACCAGACCTTTGCCATGGGCCCTGGGGTGCCACGATACTTCAATTCCTATGCCGAACGAGTGGTGTATAACCGCCTGTTCGCCACATTGGATGAGCGCACGGTTCTGATTCCGGACAATCTGTTCTATGCACATATGGAACTAGCTGATGTGCTGGGCCAGCTCAAAGGCGCCAAAGCCGCGATTCCACACCTGAATCGTATGGTGGCCTACGCGCCCGCCTATCCGCTGTCGCACCTGAAATTGGCCATTCAGCTGGCCCGCAATGAGGATTGGGATTCGGCGCGCGCCGCCTGCCTGAATGCCTTGCGAGTGGCTCTGGATCGTGATGATGCGGCGTTCGCCTATTACCGTTTCGCCTATGCGGAGTGGATGCTGGACCGATTCGATACGGCTGCCGCAGCCTACATCATGAGCGACCATATTGCACCTGGAGCAATCGGATCGCTGGAGAGCGAGTTACAGGAGCTGGTCTCCCGAGCCGATTCGCAATGCATCCGTGTGCCGGAATCGGTGGAGAGCGCGGCGCAAGTGTTGTCTTCGCATGATCTGCCGGTCTGGCCGCACATTGAAGTGGCCGATATCGTGCGTGATGCCGCTCGTGTATGCGTCGATGAGGGCATGTTTGTGCCTGCCCGCACGCTTTCTGTGGCTGTTGCCCGTATGAATGATGGCGAAGGCGACAATATCGACGTTATCCAGGCCCAATTCCTTCGTTCCCTTTCTGCGTAGCCGTTTCAGGGGGAGTTCGCCCGCTAGGATAGACAATCATGAGCACGAACGAACAGTTGGCATGGGATTTCGACGATGGGGATGCGGCCGAGATCCGGCCCGACGAAGGCGTTACTCGCTTTGCCCCCGGTTCCGAGCAGTGGGTGGCCGCGCTTGACGCCACCGATGATGACGCGATGCGGCTCGATCGTCTTGACGTCAATACGCTCAATGCCGAGGTCGCGGCGCGTCTGTGGGCTCGTGTGGCCGCTTGGGTGGAGGCCGACCAGATCGCCTACTACATCGATGATGCGCCCGTCAGCTCCGATGCCGCCTATGATGCGCGCCTGCGTTGCCTGCAAAAGCTTGAGGCGTCGTTCCCCTCGCTGGACAATCCGCAGTCGCCCACCCATCGAGTTGGAGGCTCGTTCTCCAACGATTTCACTTCCGTGCGGCATCCAAGCCGCATGATGAGCCTTGATGATGTCTTTTCTATCGAGGAACTCAAGGACTGGTACGATTCGGTGATTCGCGATCTCGATTGGCCGGACGGCAAGCCGTTGCCAATGAGCTGCGAGGTCAAGATCGATGGTCTGGCATTGAATCTCATCTATCGAGGCGGTGTGCTGGAGCAGGGGCTGACTCGTGGCGATGGCGTCACCGGTGAAGACATCACACTGAACGTGCGCACTATCGGCTCCATCCCGGCGCAGCTTGGTGGGCCTAAAGAGGATATTCCGGACTTCGTGGAAATCCGCGGCGAAGTGTTCATGCGTTGGGATGATTTTCATACACTCAATAGCGAGCAGGAGGATGCAGGCCGAGCGCTTTTCGCCAATCCGCGCAACGCCGCAGCCGGTTCGTTGAGGCAGAAGGATCCGCGCATCACCGCCACTCGCCGGCTGAGCTTCTATGCGCATGGTTTAGGGCAGCTCACTTGGGGACCTGATCATCCTCGTGGCACCCATGACGTGATAGCCGACCAATCGCAAGCCTATGATTTGTATGCCAAGTGGGGCGTGCCGGTCTCTCCTCACAATCGTTCGGTCACGTCCTTCCATGAGATTCTCGACATGATCGATTACTACGGCGAGCACCGTGGTGATATCGAACATGCGCTTGACGGCATCGTCGTCAAGGTCGATGACCTTGGCCTGCAACGCACCCTTGGCGCCACTTCGCGGGCGCCGCGTTGGGCCATCGCCTATAAGTACCCGCCGGAAGAGGTCAATACTGAGCTGCTCAACATCACCGTGCAGGTGGGGCGTACTGGTCGTGTGACGCCGGTTGCGGTGTTGAAACCGGTGTATGTGGCTGGTTCCACTGTGGCTCGCACCACGTTGCACAATGGTTTCGAGGTCAAGCGCAAGGGCATTCTCATTGGTGACACGGTCGTGGTGCGCAAGGCCGGTGATGTGATTCCCGAACTGGTCGGGCCGGTGCTGGAGCGTCGCAAGGGGCGTGAGAGCGAACTGAGAGAATTCGTCATGCCCGAGTTCTGCCCGTCATGCGGCGCGAAACTGGCTCCCGCCAAGGAGGGCGATAAGGATATTCGCTGCCCGAACGTGGAAAGCTGCCCAGCGCAGCTCACCGAGCGTGTGATTTCGTTGGGCTCCCGCAAGGCCTTCGACATCGAGCATCTGGGCGAGCAGTCGGCCATCGCGCTGACCAATCCTGAGGAGAACCGTCCCGATTCTGTGGCGACCTATGCGCCGAATATCGCGGAGATCCTGGTCGCTCCCGGCGAGGAACCGGAACCTTACGAGCCTGCGGCTGGTCTGGAATTGCCTCCCAAGCAAACGCCTGTGCTGTCCAATGAATCAGGCTTGTTCGCTCTGACTGTCGCCGATCTGAAAGATGTGCAGGTATGGCGTGAGGCTGCGATTGTCGAAGTGCATGAAGTGGTCGATGCCAATGGCAAGAAGAAGAAAGTGCGCAAGCGCGTGGGCGGCTCTGGCCTGTGGCATCAGGTGCCCGCTTTCTGGACGGCTCCTACGGTGGCCAAGAGACTTACCGCCAAGCAGTTGGCTGAGCGTGCGCAGGTGGCGACTGCTACGGCTGCTGAGGAGGGAATCGAACCGGCTGTAGTGCAGTCGGCACAGGGGAGTGCGTCAGGCATCAGGCCCGGCTCATCTGGCGAGGCCGCGGTTTTGCCTGATGCGAAGCCGGCCTTTGTCGCATCGCGCTACCCGGAATATGACGTGCCGGCTGATGCGGTCATCGTGCGCGTCGATCACAAGACCACGCGCACGGGCATCACCGATGTGCCGGTGTACATCAGGCCCGGCGAGAATACGCGCAAGATGTTCGACGAGATGGACAAAGCCCGTCACGCGGACTTGTGGCGTGTGCTGGTGGCATTGTCCATTCGACGGCTCGGGCCTCCCACCGCGCGTCTGATTGCCTCCGCTATGGGTTCATTGGACGCCATTGAAAACGCCACGGTCGAGGATTTGACCGCCATCGATGGCGTCGGTCCGGAAATCGCCGAATCGGTGGTGAACTGGTTCGCCGCGGCCCGTGAACCCGGAGACTGGCGTGGCGAGACGTTGCGTGCGTGGCAGGCCGCCGGCGTGGGCGTTGACGTAGCGGAGACCAGTACGCTGCCACAAACCTTGGCAGGTAAAACCGTGGTGGTCACCGGTTCCTTGGAGGGCTATTCTCGCGACTCCGCCAAGGAGGCAATCATTGAGCGTGGCGGTAAGGCAGCCGGTTCGGTGAGCAAGAAGACGGATTACGTGGTGGTCGGCGAAAACGCCGGCTCCAAGGCCGCCAAGGCTGAGGAACTCGGCATCCCCATGCTCAATGAGGCTCAATTCGCCCAACTCCTCGAAAACGGTAGCATCTGATTTCTTGGCTCCCTTCTCTGAGGCTGGGCTGTTTGTAGATGAAGAGCGAACGACAGCGAGCCAGAGGATGCGAACGAAGTTTGTTCATAATTGCGGATGAGCTGTCGCATCAGACGACTGAGGAGAGTAACCATTGCGAGCCAAGGAGTGAATTCTCAACGCAGTCCTGCCCCAGTGTGACTTACTCCACTCTCTCTGGCATACCGCCGCAACACACGCTAGGGTAGTACAGGTTCTTAAGGAGGATGCGGATTTATGAGCGACGCACGTCAGATCGAAGCCGAGATCTATGAACGCCTGAGCAAGGTCATCGACCCTGAGCTTGGCCGTTCGGTCACCGACCTCGGCATGATTGCCGCCATCGAGGCCACGCCTGCTGATGCCAACGTTGACACTGATGCCTATGACGTCACCGTGCATGTCGAACTGACCGTTCCTGGCTGTCCGCTGAGCGAAACCATTACCAACCAGATCAACGGTGCAGTGAGCTCCTATCCTGGTGCACAGCTCAACACCCATATCGAAGTCGGTTCGATGAGCCGCGATAAGCTGGCTGACCTTGTTGCTGATCTCAAGGCCGAACGTAAACAGAACCCGTTCAGCAAGCCCGGAGTCAAGACCCGAATCTTCGCCATCGCCTCCGGCAAAGGCGGCGTTGGCAAGTCCTCGGTCACGGCGAACCTCGCCGCCACTTTTGCGGCACTTGGCTATGACACGGCCGCCATTGACGCGGATATCTATGGATTCTCCCTGCCGCGTCTGTTCGGCGTGCACACCCAGCCCACCAACCTGAACGGCATGCTTATGCCGGTCACCGCATGGGGCGTAAAGCTGATTTCCATCGGCATGTTCGCCGGTGCCGATCGCGCGATTCTCTGGCGTGGTCCCCGTCTGCAGCGATCTTTGGAACAGTTCCTCTCCGATGTATGGTGGGGCGAGCCCGACGTGCTTTTGCTTGATCTGGCTCCCGGCACCGGCGACATGGCCATCTCGGTGGCTCAGGCGTTGCCCAACGCCGAACTCGTGGTGGTCACCACCCCGCAGCCCTCCGCCTCCGACATCGCCGTGCGCTCCGGGCTGGTCGCATTGCAGGTGCCCATGAAGGTGCGCGGCGTGGTGGAGAACATGAGCTACTACGAGCATAAAGGTGAGAAGCTGGAGATTTTCGGCGCAGGCGGCGGCCAGCGCGTGGCCGAGCAGCTGACTGAGGCCTTGGGCTATGACGTGCCGCTGATGGCCCAGCTCCCTCTGGAACCCGAGGTGCGCGAGACCGGTGAGGCCGGACGCCCGGCGGTCCTGACCTCCGAGGGCGCTCTGCGCACTGATAGCATCGGCCAGACCTTCCGGGGCCTTGCCGAGCGCCTTATGGCGCTCTGAGTTGCGCAGCGAATGATTCTCGATAAGAAAAGTGTGAGCCTCACATACTTGTAATCGCACATTGAGTTGTGCGAATCATCTATTGGTGGATTTCAGACATCGTCGATGTCAGGTGACATACATTCCGATGAATTTCCTGCGCAACAATTTCTCGAAATAATCCTTGTTTTCGAGAAATTCTTGCGCTTATGTCCAATTACGTCGATAAGGCCCGAAATCCTGCGCACTTTGTGATTCGGGCTTCTTGGAAGAGGACATGGCCCGTGCCGGGTACGGTTTTCAGTCGCTGAACAAGAAAACCGCGATTGGAAAGAGGCAGAGGCCATGTCCAAGGAAATCATACAGTTCGACGACGCCATGTTCGAGACGAAGCTCGACGCCATGGTGCGTGACAAGGTCGAACATATAGTCAACGCGATGCCCGACGCTTCAGGCCGACGATCGCCAACGCCGCCAGATACGAGCGCACCGGCGAACGCAAGGCGTACCGTGCCGGCCACTACGAACGCAGTCTGACCGCCAAGGCCGGCAAGCCGGAGCTGAAGGTGCTGAAACCGGAGGGCGCGGTCTTCGAGTCGGCGGCGGTCGAACGATACCGGCGGCGCGAGCAGAGCGTCGAGGAATCATTGATTGACATGTACCTGGCGGGCGTGTCCACCAGGCGCGTGGATGACACCGGCCGGCTGCTGTGGGGCGACCGCATGCCCTCGCGGACGCTCTCCGACAAGCTCAAGAAGGTGTACGGGGAGATCGAGGCGTGGCGCAAGCGCCCGCTGGATTCGGAGTGCCCGTACGTGTTCATGGACGGCGTGTGGCACAAGCGTTTCTGGGGCGGTTCTGTGGAGAACGTGAGCGTGCTCGTCGCCATAGGAGTCGACGGGGACGGCCGTCGCGAGGTGATCGGCGTCGCCGAGGGCATGAAGGAGGATTCCGCCAGCTGGGAGCAGTTCATCCGCAGTATGATCGAACGCGGTCTGGGAGGCGTCGGATTGGTGGTCGGAGACCGCTGCGCGGGACTCGTCTCCACCGTCAGCTCCATGCTGCCGAACGCGAGATACCAGCGGTGCATGGTGCACTTCATGAGAAACGTGCTCTCCAAGGTGCCGCCGGGCCATCGGGATTGGGCGTCCGCCGCCAAACGCCTCAGTGAGGGCATCGGGGAGACGACCGTCTACCTGCTGGCCGAATTCCCGAACGAGCACCGCAGGAGGATCCGCGCGAACAACATGATCGAACGGCCGGACAGGGAGATCCGACGCCGCACCCGCGTCGCGGGCAGCTTCCCCGATGGCAACAGCGCCCTCATGCTCATCTGCGCGAGGATCAGGTACGTCACCTCGAACGAATGGAGCACGCGCCGCTACCTCGACATGTCCCGGCTTGGCGGCACGCTGGAGGAAGCGAACCGGTCATCGTGCCATGGACGGCCATGACCCAAAGTGCGCAATCTTTCGGGCACTACCTAATGGGGGGGGGGAGGGCTGCTGATGGCAAGGAAGCTTGAAGTTTCATCGCGATACGAGGGTGCTTTGCTTTCCGTTGAATATTCTCTGGAAAGCGTTGACACCAAGTGTGTAGAAGCAGGTGCAAGCATTGCCGGAGGAGCGAGGGACTTTGAAGACGGGGTCTACATCGAGTATATTGAAGAAGATATTGGTGGTGACAAGCTCCAAGATGATCCCTTGGTTGACTATAAAATGGCTGCTGCCTGTGGCATGATCGCGGGATTGTGCGATTCATTCTTTGTTGGCAAGTTTTCGTTAGACAGAGCCAACGAATGGGGTTCAAACAGGGTAAACGAGTTTGTTATCTGGATCGCAAAACAGCATTCGAATTTCAAGGGCGAGTCTCTACATGATGCGATTGCTTTCTTGGAGAAAGAACATCCGTTTGTCGGCGATAAGGTCACAGCGGATATGGGTGGTGGTTTGCAGCATCATTTCAGGGATTTTTCCCATCACTTTTCTCCGGTGGGGCTTGCGTTCTCGGTGCTTACTCAGTTCACAGGGAAGATATACGGGACGGATCAGTATGGTGAGTTCATCGCAGTTCCTGTGGATGCGCGATGGTTTGATGAGGGGTTGATTGGAGGGGGCTTCTGCGAGAAGCTGTTCTTGGGCATTGTGGGTTGGTTCTTCCACATGGTATCCGATATGGCAGGCTCTAGTTCGAATCCTGGTGCAGGTACGGGAATCCCGGGTCCTATCCTTTCCCTGATGAAAGAGCTTTCCGCCCTTCCTGTGTTCAGGAATGCTATGGACCCTGACTTGGGGTTGCGTAAATTTATTGCAAAGATGTTCAACGGGACAGTCTTTGCGCGAGTCGATGCGGATGGGCATAAAGAGTCGCGAAGGTTTAACCTCCGTACCGAGATTGGTGTCGTATATGAGTTGGGACGTCAGTCTCTTCCTGTGCTGCTGAACGAATGCTTGACGCGCTGCTGCTATTTTCTCCGTCACCTTTACCTTGAGGTGAGGAGGATTGATGTCAGGTCGTTGGGTGACTTGAGGAAGCTAGATGTAGCTGAGTTCCTTCCGTTCAGTAATCTCAGAGTCGTGCGCATGGTGTCCATTGCTTCGGCGACTTTCACTGCGGTTGATACAGTTGATGCCGCCATTCGGGCTGTGCTGGTTGGGTTACAGGATGAGCCGAAAGAAGGCGTCAAGGAATTCATTCTGAGAATCAACTACGTGGGTGTTGCCCGCTTGGTCTTCGCGGTGGGCGTCGATGCCAAAACAGTGTGGGAGCACAGGGGTGAGCATGCGAGATCGCAACAGGAGGATGTGGCTGATGGTCAGGTGGCATTGAATCTGCTGTTGCTGAAGCCTGAGCATCAGTCTGTTTTGTTCTCTATTGAGCGGTTGTCCGTTTATGAGGACATCGAGCGAGGTAAACCAAAGAGTCGTGCCGATAAGGAGCAATGGCTTGATCAATGGGGTAAGCGACTTCCTGAGGGCTGTCATCTGCTTAATCTCGGTCAAGTGAAGCAGGAGGCAGAGGATCTCGTAGCAAGAGATGGCGATCTTTGGAAGCGACTGGTTCTGATTGAGCTTGCTCGGTTCAAGCCGTATGGGCTGATTGAATCTGGTGAAGACGAAACTGGTAAGAAAGGTAAGAGTCCTTCGTTTGATTCGAAGATTCTTGACGAAATATGGTGTGAGGTGTTCGGTGATCCGGACAAATCGCCTGTGAAATATGTTGCCAAAGCCTTGAGGCGGAACGCGAGCATCTTGGACGGCAGTCGTAACAGGAAAATCATCGGTGCTGCGGGAACTGTGGCGATTATGGGTGCTACTGGAGGTGTCGCATTTGCGATGGCTCCGGTTATAGCACCGGTGCTTGCGGGTTCGTCTGTTGCTGGATTATCCGGTGCTGCCCTTACCAGCGCCAGTCTTGCGGCAGTTGGATATGGATCGTTGGCTGCTGGCGGGCTTGGCATGGCAGGTGGAACAGCGATAATCGCTGGTGGTGGTGCGGCTCTGGGGTTGGCTAGTGGTGGTGCGGCGACAGCCATTACCGCGCTGCTGACCGGAACCAAGGGAGAGTTTGCGCTTAATGAATGCGCCAAGCTCCTTACTTTCTGCAAAGATTCATTGGTCCAGGGCGATAAAGCAGAGGAGTTGATTGAGTCAATTCGACACGAATTGGCCAATCAAATCGGGCAGATGGAAATCCAACAGGTCATACTTTTTGAACGTTCCAAAGATTCCAGCCTAAACAAGGAAGAAAAAAAGAAAGCCAAGAACGAGCTTGCTTCTTTCGAAAAGAGTTTGCGATACATGCATAAATGCGAAAAGGAGATAGCCAAACTGGTTGGTGGTCGGCCTCATGCGGAGAGCGCAGCAGATGTCTTGAACGGTGCCGGCAATGGCCGATTGATTGAAAATTGATGACGGTGAGCGCGAAGCATTGTCATGCTATGGGGCGAAAGCGCTCGCTGATTTCTGGTGCAGGGCCAGCGGTTGGACTAGAGAGGACACCGGCGTTCAGCCACGCGTATTTGCTCGTCGTGATTTGCCGGTTGCCTAGTGGGAAGTAGCGAGAACCTTGTGGGAAGTGCACGATTGAGGGGCTAAGGATACTGAAATCCTAGTGTTTTCAAAGTGCTCTGGCTTCTTGGGGGAGCTCTATTGGTTCCGAATCTTCGATAGCTACTGTGCCTACATGGAAATCTAGTGGGCTTGCATGGAAATCCAGTGGGAAGCAGAGAAATGTGTCGTAATCTCAATGATTTCAACGGTTTTCAAAGATGCCAAGGTGCTCGGTCTTCCGGTGACATGGCGACTGCATGGAAATCTACAGTGCGTACATGGAAATCTTGTGGTCCTGCATGGAAATCTACAGTGAGAGTGTGATTTCAGATAGTATTCTGTAGTACTGCCTGAATAATCTTGACCTCCGTCGCAGTCCCCCGCCTATGCGGTTTGCCGCGACGTGGGGTAGCCCCACTCGTTTGGGCGTCGCCCACCATGTGATTATGGTGGGCGTATCGGTCCGCATGCTCATGGTTAAGCATACGAACGATTTCCTGCCTGCGGATGAAACGCCAACCATCCTTGCAGGATGTTGCGGCTCGCGTTGATGTCCGCGTGCAGGGTCGTTCCGCAGCATTTGCGGCGGAACAAGTCTCTCGTCGGTCTATTGCCTCTGGTGGCGTACCCGCAGCGGGAGCATTGTTGGATGGTGTAGGCCGGGTTGATTTCGGTGACGGCGATGCCGTCGAGTTCCTGAATGCGTTTCAGTTTCGCCGCAATGGCGGCACGACCGGTTCTGGTGAGCAGACGGTTCGTTCTGCGGCTGAGATTCGGGTTGCGGAAGTCCAGTTTCTCCACGACGATTTCCTTGACCTGCTCCCGGCCGAGCCGGTTGAACAGTCGGCCAATCTCGTTGCGGTAGCAGGCCCGGATGCGTCGTTGCAGGTTGCGGTATCTTCTCGATTCGGACGGTTTGACACCGTTCCTCTGCAATGCTCGGGTCGGTTCGGTGAGTTCCACGTCGCGTTGTTTCAACCATTCGAACATTCGGACGCCCAACAGCCGCCCGTCGGATAGGGCGAGCATGCAGTCCATGCCCCAGTCCAAGCCCAACGTCTCGCCTTGCGTGCGTGTCTCCGCCTTGGGCAGGGTGGTTATCAGCCTTCCACCGGGGTTGCCTTCCAAGTCGAAGCGGATGGTCAGATGGTTGGACAGTGTCTCGTCGTTGAGGAACAGGTTCTCGTCCAGTCTGCGGTCCGCGACGATCGGCACCCGTATCGGCTTGCCGGACTCCAAGGTGGACACGACAGCCCACCGTTCGCATTTGGTGTTCCTCGCATCCTCTATCTGGGCGATTTTGCCGTCTATGTCCATGACCCGGCATTTCGACAGGTCGGGCATCCGGTGCCGCTTGCGCAGATGCTTCATCAGCCGTCGCGCCATGTGATGCGCCTCATCGTCCACCCGCTCATGCCATGCGTACCGCAGGTTGATTCCATATAATTCATGTTTGGCGTCATCGGACAATGTGGAAGCGTAAACGATGTTACGGAACTCGTTTTGCCGGTTCGTCAACCATGAGTCCAACGCGGCCTTCGCCTGACGGGACACGGAAATCCCACTGCCGTTGCGACAGGCGGCCGGGGAAGCCTTTGGTGTCCTGCCAAGTGGACAAGCGTCCGCCCTCGAACAGTTCTCGACGCCACTGGCTCAAAGAATAGGATAATCCCCTGCTCTGGGATTCTGGCTGTCGCTGCGTATAGGCGAGATCCTCGCCCTGCGGCGCAAGGACATAGACCTTGACGGCAAGGTGGTCCGCATCACGCACGCCGTGACCTACTCCAAGGACTACGGTTTCGTCGACGGCGATCCCAAAACCGAGGCCGGCATACGCTCAATACCCATTCCGGACGACCTCGTGGCCGAAATCAGAAAACACATCGACGAATACGCCGACCCCGGCGATGACGGCAAGCTGTTCCACACCGCCACCGGCAACTTCGTCCATCATTCGGAGATCGAGAAGGCGTTCATCAAGGCGCGCAGGAAAGCCGGCTGCGAAGACGTGGTGCTGCATGGCCTGAGGCACAGCGGCAACACCTACTTCGCGCAGAACACCAATGCCACCATCGCCGACCTGCAAGCGCGCGGCGGCTGGTCCACCTCCTCGATGGCCGCCCACTACATGTGTTTGTGTTCAATGTGATGTGAGCCGAGTTACCGCGATGGTGTTGGCCGGGTTACCGGCAAGAAGTTGGCCGTTTTATCGCCCCTTGGCGCAAAAGGGCGTCGGCCCGTTTCGTCCCTATTGGATTCCCGGGGTTGGTGGTGTTTTCCCAGGGGAGGAAAGGAATATGACGGTGCCGACGCCCGTGCAACAGCATATCAGGATTCTCGACGCGCAGGGTGTTTCCTGGCGTCGGATGGCTAGGGAGGTCGGAGTGTCAAGGCAGACGGCCGGGAAGTACGCCGAATTGGAGGATTGCTCGCCCGAGCCGCCCGAACACGCGAAGGCGAAGTCGAAGCTGGACCCGTTCAAGCCGGTGATCGACAAGTGGTTGGAGTCGGACCGGTTGATGCCGCGCAGGCAGCGCCATGCCGCGATGCGAGTCTGGCACCGGCTGCGGGACGAGCATGGCTACGAGGGCTTGTACCAGCTCGTGCAGCGTTATGTGCGGCAGCGGAAGCGGGATTGGAGGGATCCGGGCGACGGTTTCATGGAACTGCGATGGGAGCCGGGCATCGCGCAGGTCGATTTCGGCGAAGGCCTGGCCTGCATCAGGGGAGCTCGGGTGAAGGTGCATTGCCTGGTGGTGGCGTTCCCGTATTCGAACATGCGCTGGGTGGTCGCGCTGCCCGGGGAGAACGCCGAATGCGTGTGCGAGGGTTTGGAGACCGTGTTCGGGCATATCGGCCTGGCGCCGCGCGTGCTGGTGTTCGACAACGCCACCGGCGCCGCGCACCGGGTCGCGTGGGACAAAATCACCATCGTGGACGTGTTCCGACGGTTCGTCGAGCATTACCGGGTCGAGGTCAGGTTCTGCAACCCGGCCAGCGGGTGGGAGAAGGGCAACGTGGAGAACGCGGTCGGGTTCCTCAGGCGCAACCTCATGGTCCCCATGCCCAACGCGGAGTCGTACCGGAAGCTCACCTCCTGGATGCTCTCGCGCTGCGACGAGATCGCCGGCGACTCGCATTACCGCAAGGATGTTCCGATCTCGGACCTGTTCGCCGGGGAGAAGACGCGCATGCTGCCGTTGCCCCGGGTCCCGTACGACGCGTGCCGTTGGGTGACGCGCAGGGCCGACCGGGAGGGCAACGTCGAGATCGATTCCAACCGCTACCTCGCCGGTCCCTCGTGGCGCGGATGGACCCTGGAGGTCGGTTTGCGCGCGTTCCAGGTGGAGATCCGCACCCAGGACGGCCGGTTCGTGGCCAAGCTGCCGCGCGCGTACGGCAGGGCCGCCCAGACGGTGAGGAACCCGGCGAGCCTGCTGCCCGCTTTGGCGCGCAAGTCGCGCGCGTGGGGCGAATCCCCCATCCGCGGCGATTTCCCCGAAAAGCTCCGTCTCGCGATCGACGCCATGGACTCCAAGACCCGCCAGCGCACGTTCCGCCTCCTGGCCAAGGCCAGCGACGCATACGGCTTCGATGCCGCGGCAAAGGCCGGCGAGCACATCGTGGAGCAGGGCCACTCGATCGACGAGGCAAGCCTGACGGCCATGGCCAGACGCATCAGCGCAGGCGAAACCCCGGACGACGTCCCGGCACCGGACCTGCACGCGTACGACAGGTTCATGCGCCCCGAAACCCAGGCGAAGGCGGCATGAGCATGGGCAAAAGGAACACAACGATGCCGGACGCGACCCGCCGCCGCGCGTCCACGAACAGGAGGATGGACGGGATCATGCGTCCGGCCCGCCGGCTGCCGTTGACCAGGCAGGTGCTCGCCGACCAGCTCGAAACCGCGACCCCGGCCCAGATGGAGTTCGTGGACCGGTGGATGAACGCCGAGATCGAATCCAGGGAGGCGTCCAAACGCACGCGCCTGCTCAGACAGGCCGGCTTCCCCGCCGCCAAGGAACTCGACGGCTACGACTGGCAGAACGTGCGCATGCCGGCGGACTGGCAGCGCAGCGGGCTCGAATCCCTCGGATTCCTCGACGGTCCGGAGGACGTGGTCATGTTCGGGCCTCCCGGCACCGGCAAGACCCACCTCGCCATCGCGTTGGGCAGGAAGGCCTGCCGGCAGGGCGTGCCGGTGCGGTTCTACACCGCCGCGGGCCTGGTCATGAGGCTCCTGCGCGCCAACACGGAAGGCAAACTCGACCGGGAACTGCAAGCCATCGCCAAGGCCCGCATGATCGTCATCGACGAGCTCGGCTACGTGCCCATAGACGAGGAAGGCGGCAGACTCCTGTTCCAGGTCGTGACCAACGCGTACGAGACCCAGAGCATCGTCTACACCACGAACATCGAGTCCGGCGGATGGGGACGCGTGTTCGGCGACCCGAACATGGCCGCCGCGATCATCGACCGCACCGTCCACCACGGACGCATGATCAGGTTCGAGGGCGAATCCTACCGCAGGACCCACGCCCTCATGCAATAACAAAACAACCAAAACCAGACGAAACCAGCCGACGGTAACCCGGTAAACAATTGACCGGTAACCCGGACAGCCGTCCACGGTAAAACGGCACACCAGCGCTTGACAAAACACATACATGCACAGCTCCCAAGACCGGTTGAGGCAGCTGACCAAGGAAATGAACGCCGCCCGCGACCCCGGCAATGGCGGCGGGAACGGTGGCGACGCGGACGAGCTCGAATCGCTGCGCAGACAGCTTGAGGAATCCAACAGGAAAAACAGCGAGCTGATTCAATTCCTCACGGAAAAGTATGGCGCCCAGAACAAGTAGCAGAAAAAAAAGACGATTGACCCCGTATGGCGTGATGAGCCATACGGGGCTTTTCGTGTCTGAGGGGAAATTTACGGCTCCCGGATATAAATGCGTATGTTCGAACAGTTTTTCGTTATAGGGAAAATCTATAGCTCGATCATTCGCGACATTACACGGCAAGGCGAAAACGATGCAGTAGAAGGCCTCAAAAGGGGTATCCAGCGGCCAAACGGACGTTTTTTTCGCATAGACGACGACCTGCTTTTCGTGGTCGGTCTTTGCAAACGGCGTTCTGGCCCTTCTGAGCACGCGATGCTCCGCAACCGGTGCGAGGCATGACAGCGACTCAGAAAAGAGACTGCCATGAAACGATGGCTGACAACCTACGCGGCCCTTGCCGCTTATCTAGGGCTGACCGCCGACGGAATCCGACGCATCATGAAGAACGAAGAGCTTCTCCTTCATCTTGTGCGCTGTAACGCGCAGGAATCCGGTGCGGATTGGCGCAGGGAGTGCGCCGAATACCGGGCGCGGCTCCGGCATCCGGCCGGACGCGGTTGCGTGGACGTGCGGATGTTCTTCAAGGCCTTCGCCCCCGATCTCCTGGACGATGACGTGGAGATGCGGCGGGCCGTGTCCGGACAGGTCACGTGGCTGAAGGCCGCCGACGCCGGACGCGAATGCCGAGTCAGCGCGAGAACGCTCTCTCGGAAAACCTCTCTCGGCGGTTTCGAGCTGGGCGGCTTGAGCTCCATACGTATCAGGCGCACCCTGCTGGTTCGGCGCGAGGAAATCGAAAGCCGCTGGCCGAGGCGCGACCAGTTGATGCGGACGGGACGCGGAATCTCGCGGAAAATCGAGAATCCGGATTTCGATGAGCCGCGAATGGGCGCGTATGCGGCGGCGAACGCCACAACTTCGGGAATGACGATGACATATGGAGCTCTAGGCAATCTTCGCAGGTCTGGGGCGGTGCGGGCGGCAAATCAGCTCAACCGAAGCCGTACTGCTGATTTCGCACGAAATTCTGCAAGAGGACTTCCTGCTGGGGCTGACGCTGGCGTTGCCTCCGTCGTGAACGAGGGCGGTGATCGGTGATGGTGGCAGTTTTCCCGAAACATCAAACCGAGGCCGCCGAGCCGAAGAAGGGCGCGTACGTCGATGTGCCGCTATTCGGCAATCCTGAGCCGGATACGACGAAAGTGACGGCATCCGAGGACGCGGAATACCCGACCCAGTGCCTGCATCCCCACCGCTGTTCCAATGGCATGAAGGTGCGCTGCGGTCATTGCAGCGGCTGCCGATTGCGCAGACAGCTTGACGTGTTGAGCATAGGCAAGGCGGGTCTGGAAAAATCCGGCACGTTTGTGTTCGTAACCCTGACGGCACCCTCATTCAGTCGACCCGGTGTGCCCGTGCATAGGGTGGGGAAGGGTTGCCCGTTGTGCGGCAGGGAGCATGGGGGAGGGTATCCCCTGAGCGGTGTGCCCCGGAACTTCGACCGTGATGTGAACTTCGCCGCGATGGCGACATTCAACGTGCAATTGGGGGGTCTGCTGAACGCGACCATGACCAAGCTGAGGAAGAAATACCCGCGTTCGGCGTACTTTTATACAATCGAATTGCAATCTCGAATGGCTGCGCACGTGCATCTGCTGCTGCGATTCCCCGACGAAAAGACCTACATCAACACCGACAATCTTGCCAAGCTCATCGGCGGCACTCGTCTGAAGGGCTCGCTTGTGCAATGGGGCCCAGTCATCGATATCCAACAGGTCGGAGACGATATGAACAGGCAGATCGTCGACCTGCCAGCCAACAAGGTCGCCCCGCTTGGTGATGGCGAACGGCTGCTGCGCTACATGACCAAAAGCATCCGCGATGGCTTGGTGCAGGATGTCGCGGACATCGACGGTCTGACTGAAAGCGAACGAAAGAAGGTCGGACTGTACCGGATGTGGGTGCAGCGCACGGTTGACGGGCTTCCACTCTTCGACGAGGTCAATCCCTCGGAATGTTGCCCGGTTCATGGCGCAATCGCCAATGTGCGGTTTGTTGAACCCTTCAAGGTGTTCCGTCCTTCCGAAAAAGAACGGCAGCGTAAGGGAGGACGGCTGAGGCAACAGGCTTGTCTGAGACTGATGATGGCCAACTCCTCATATGGCAGGAATGTCGATGAATCCGCCAAGCCGGAGCCGCAAACTGTTGCCCATCAAGAGAAAGCGTGGGAACGTGGCGCGGTGGTGTGGAGCGAACGTTGTATATGCGCGCGAATCCAGCCGAAAGTCACCAGAAAACACAAACGAAATTACGGTCTTGGCGCACGATTGTGGGGCAACTCACGTAACTGGTGCGAGCTGACCATGACTGGGCTCAAGAAGGAACGCCAAGACCATTTCGCCGAAGCGGGCAATGATGCGACCCCAGACAGGGGGGCGCAGGATAACGAATCGGCCCCTGAGGCCGAGACCGTCCCCCGATCGACGGCGGGAAACGAATCTGATGATATTAGCGCCGAGGAAGGAGACCGGTGCATTCGGCTCGATTTAAATGCCGATAACGGCCCTGTCAAGATCACTCTGCGGATAAAGGTCGACGCTGGCGGTGTCGAAATCCGCTGCGAATAAGTGCGTGGCACAGTGCGGGAATTGAACAATCCGCACTGTGCCTCTTCTTCTTGTGGTCAAGAGGGCAGTTAAAGAAAACCTCGTTTTCCTGAATCACTGGAATTATAGGTTCTTATAAATACAGGAAGGCTAGTTGAAATGAAAGTGAGTGTAGTGAAGAAGCCGATTGAAATCCTCTTGATACTGAACAAGGGGACGGCAGATTCGCGAAAGTGGTCGAGGCGGCAGCAGGGACGGAAAATATTTCGGCTAGACTACCCCACAAAATAAGGGAGACCGGTCTTCAAGGTGGAGTAAGACCTAGGCGGCAGAACGTATATCGGACTCCGGAGAGGGCGGTTGCAGAAAAACGAGGTAAGGCGGATACCCAGAAAATCTGCCACCACCTACCTAGAAGCAATCGTGAAACGGGGGCAGAAAAGCGATGCCTCGTCGTGACTGATTGTGTCGGCGCGACTTATTTCAAACGATGAACAACATGCCGATGACACTGAGGTGACCGTTCGGTAATATACCCATGAATAGCGACGCAAGATGTGAAAGCGGTTGGATGAATTGTTTCGAAGCAACGGTGGAATCTGTTGATGTAGATTGAAGTCGTTCCTCCGCGGAAACTCTTGGAAAGTACAAACATGAGACAGAGGTAGATGTCCCAAGACGATTAGTCGGAAGACCGATGGTTGGCATGTCGGTACGTGCCTACTGGTAAACTTCACACGCTAGTCTGTAGGCATGTGCCGCTTATTGGAACATCTGCTACTTGTGTGAGCTTATGACGCCTGTGCTTATAGCAGACATGCATGTGAGGAGCAGTCATGAAGTGCGTGAAGGCAGGTGAAATGCGTTGACTCTTACGCCATCATCCGACCTGATTTCCATTGACTTGTTTGCTGGCGCTGGAGGTCTTTCGGAAGGCCTTGAGGAGGCTGGATTTCACACCCTTTTCGCCTCGGAGATTGTTCCCCAATATGCAGAGACCTACGCTAGGAATCATCCCAGCGCTAAGGTATGTGTTGAAGATATCCGTAAAACTGACCCGGAGCGCGTTCGCCGGGAATTGGGCCTAGAGAAAGGTCAGCTTGATTTAGTGGCTGGTGGCCCGCCCTGCCAAGGGTTCTCCATTAATGCGCCTGTTCGTTCCAATGAGGATCCCCGTAACCATTTGTTCCGTGAATATCTACGCTATGTGGATGCCTTTCAGCCGCGTGCAATTCTAATCGAGAACGTGCCGGGACTCGTCTCTTTTGAGCACGGCGGAACTTTGCATGCGATTCTCGATGCATTGGCAGATCTTGGTTACGGTGCTGATGTGCATATTCTGGGTGCCCCTTACTACGGTGTGCCACAGATGCGTTGGCGTACTATCATTCTTGGCCTTCGTGGCGCGGTTATACCGCAATCCGCTTGGCCTGAACCCACTCGTCATGCTCCTGTGCGAGCGAACTTCACTACCACTTTTGATGGGCGACAAATTGTTAAGCAGCCTAGCCCTGAAACAGATGCGCCATTTACTACGCTTCGTGAAGCCATTGGAGATTTGCCTTCATTACAGAACGGTGAACGCGGCGAAGCGGTCAAAGAATACCCGGTAAGGCCGCAGTGTGATTATCAGCGTGCGCTTAGGCGCGGCTCCATAGGTGTTCTGAACCATGAAGCTCCTAGGCTCTCTGCAATTAACATGCAGCGCCTAAACTACATTCAGCAGGGGGGAAATTGGACAGACATTCCGGATGAATTATTGCCAAAAGGCATGCGTAAAGCTAGGAAATCTGATCACACAAAGCGTTATGGACGTCCTATGTGGGATGGGTTATCTTCCACGATCCTCACCAAGTGCGACCCCCACTGGGGTGCTTTTTTCCACCCTGACCAGAACAGGGCATTTACAGTTAGAGAAGCAGCGCGTATTCAATCCTTTCCTGACCACTATGTATTTACAGGTTCTCAGGCTGAACAATATGCGCAGGTAGGCAATGCAGTACCGCCACTACTTGCTCTTGCTGTAGGTACGTCGTTATCAGCAGTGCTAAAGGAGGCATGAACATGGCCGGAACAATAGTTGACTTCTTCGGATACCTCTCAACAGATAAAACGGATGCGGCAAAATTGTCATCTGCACGTAGACAGTGTCCTTTTCTAGGCAAACAATGTACTAAGCCTGTAGCGGAAGATGATGCTGGTGGTATCAGCGGAGCTTGCGCTGTAGCGCAAATTAAGGACGCAACACCTACTATTTGTTGTCCTATTCGTCTATATGCAGACGATTACAAAATGCTTAAGATTATTGCATATAAGTCTTTCGGGGTTGATCTCAACCTTTATTCTGGTAAGAATAAGCTTGCTCTCTACAAAGCGAAAGAAGAAGGTGGTGCAGTCGCCGTATATGGACACGACTGGGGCGGTGAATTAAAGCTTCCAAAACGTGATGGGGTTGGGAATTACTTTGTTGATTGGATTCTCGCCCGTCTCGACGGAGAAGGCAATTTGGTGGAGTTCACTGCTATTGAGGTGCAGACTATCGATACCACGGGGAATTATCGTTTGTCTCGTCTTGCGTTATTTGAGCCAGAACGTCGAATCGTTAAATCCACAGTGGGCTTGAACTGGGAGAACGTTAATAAACGAATTATTCCTCAGATTGTCTACAAAGGGCAAGTGTTGCAACGTGAACGTCTTAATAAGACGGGTCTTTGGTTTGTCACTCCCGTTCCCGTTTATGACCGCATTATGAGGCGACTTGGAGGAGAGCACAATCTTTCTTTCGGTTTTCCCTCACAGCCCGGAGCCATCCACTTCCTGCGCTATGACTACGATTTCGATAAAGCTGTGGAGGGCAGGCCTGTTCCGCTTAAAGTTGCTGGAGAGGGTTGCACAACTGTTGAAAAAGTGTCTGCCGCTTTCTCAAATGTTGGTTTGCCGGAGCCTAATGTTTATGAGGCTGCTATTAAAACAGCTTTGTACGATTAATACCCGTGGTGATCAGGGACTGCTGCTTTGTATTGAGGCGTTCAAAAGTACAGGATGAAGGTTCTATTCGTAAAGATCTGAGTTAACGTAGCGGAATTGGTGGATTCCTACTTAAGAGGCCATAAAGCCAACTGGTGCCGAATGAGTTGTGTTCTTGCGCTGTTGCAGCTCTGGTGAAGGCTACTTTTGGGTGGAATGCCGTGAATGGCGATACAGGCAGTAAAACACTCATGGGGCGGCGGAAAAGGAGTGCGGTATGGGCTGAATCGAGCCGAATCCGGCCCGTGGGTGCGCGATGGCGGCAAAAACGATTAAGGGCAGGGCGAAAGAGGGAACGGCGGCCAGCCGGGCGCGTGCGCGACCGGGGCGAAGGGGAGCCGCTGGAACGCCGCCTCGCGTCTTTGCCTATCGCCGGTAGAACCTGGGCTTGTATGCGGGCAGGACGGCTTTGTGGTCTTTTTCCGCTCCGTGGGCCAGGAGGATTGTCGCCTTTCCCGTTTTCAGTCGCGTCTCGTTCAAGGCCAGCAGTATCCGGGCTCCCTCGCCTCGGAGGTCTTTCCTGCCGACAAGCAGGATTGCCGTGTCCGCGCTTGCGATCTCAAGCATTCTTTCATGCTCGTCAAGGCTGGTTACGCGGGTATCCCTCAGCAGTCCCCGCAGAGACGGAATACCCGTCTGCGGGGTTCGCGGCTCCGTGTTTTTGATGGCCCGCAGCTTGCGGAAGAATGATTCGACGATGCTTATGTATTCCTTGGCTGTCTGTATGCGCGACACCGATCTGCCGCCAACCCACGCCGCCGCCCGGCACCGGTTCGATCGCCTTGGTCCTTGTCTCCAGGGGGATGATGGGTTTGGTCATATGGCCGGCATACCGGGGATCCTTCGCCGGCCGGCGTTCCAGGCACTGCCTGGTCGGATAGCACAGATGCCTCACCCACCTGGGCCGTGGTCATCGGCGTGGTGGAATACAGCTCCACCGCGCGCTCCCGTTCTTCGGGACCGGACATACGAAAAACCTTTCGCTCAGTCTCCAAGAAAACGTCCGCAGCCCCCTACCGGATGGTCAGCAGCGCATCACCAGTTTCTGCCGGTACGTGAGCAGATCCAACGTTTTCGCCATGCAGATCGACGGCAAACCGTATTACATCGACACGTTGGACGAGGATCGCAGGAATCGGATCCTGGACACGACGTTGACGGTGTACGTGTGTGAGGGCACGCCGCCGGAAATCCAATCATGGTTCGAAACGATCAACATCGCCGGAATGCCGCTCAACAAACAGGAACTGCTCAACAGTGTGTACGCGGGTCCGTTCGTCACCACGGCCCGTCAGATCTTCTCCAACTCGAACGACGCGCGTATGAACAAGCGGCGCGTGTATGCGAAGGGCGATCCTAAACGTTAGGGCGTATTGGAGACCGCGCTCGACTGGGCGTCCGGTGGAAACATCGAGGATTACATGGCCCAACATCGCAACGACGACAACGCCAAGGGATTGCTTGACCTGTTCACGACGATCATCGACTGGGCGTCCACCGTGTTCGACTATACGGGCGGCGAAATGAAGGGGCTGGACTGGGGACGGTTGTACGACACGTATCACCGCAACGCGTATCCGCACGACAAGATCGACAAACGCGTCACCGAACTACTCGAAGACCCCAGGTCACCGACAAGAAAGGCATCTTCGAATACATCCTCGGCGGCGAAAAGGAACGCAAACTCCTGCATGTGCGCGTGTTCGACGCGAAAACCATCCGCGAAGTCTATACCGAACAAACCCGCGAAGCCGAAGCAAAAGGCATTTCAAACTGCCCCGTGTGCGTCGCCGAAAACGGCGGCCGCGCCCACACCATATGGAAACTCAGCCAAATGGATGCCGACCATGTCGCCGCATGGAGCAAAGGCGGTGACACTACCCGCGACAATTGCATGCTATTGTGCTCGCCTCACAACAGGGCCAAAGGCAACCGGTGAAAGGCGAACGATTCGTATGAAGAAATCTGTCTCCGCCTCCCCGCGGGGAAGCGGAGACAGTCTAGGTCATGAGGTTACGGAATCATTGCTGCTCAAGGATCGTGACTCCGTGAGGCTCTAAGGTCATTTTTGTGCCGGTCATCGTGCCATCGAGTAGAGAACGAGCACCTGCGAATGCCGTGGTATCAAGGCTAACTTCGTGGTTTGTATGGTTGAGTATGAACACAAGGTCATGGCATCCTTCATCGTTTGTCGCGGTGTTACAGTGCCGACGGGTGATCTCCACACCGTCCGGTGAAGAGATGCCGGTTATCCCGCATTGTGACAGTGCGGCATCAAGAACTTCACCTGTGCCTTTGGCGTCCAGCGCCGCGCCCACGAACCAAGTGTGGCCCCTCCCGAGAGTGTGAGAGGTGACGGCCGGTGTGCCGTGGTAAAACACGTCGCCGGCATAGACCGCAAATGGCGTCGCGCCCTCGGGCTGCAGCAAGCCAGCGATGGCGCTCGCATGAGGTGCGTGGTTCAATTCCGTCGATGTTGTTCCATCCAGGAAATCGATCGGCACATCCTTTTCCGACGGCAGCATGTCGATTTCTGTGACGCGTACCCCGCACACGTCACGCAGTGGGCCGGGATAGCCACCTGGAATGACATTGTCGTGTTCGTCGTGCATGCCGGACAGAATTGTGGCTATAAGGGTTCCGCCGCTACGTACGTAGGATTCCAATGTCTCGGCCATGTCGCCTTGGAACATGATGAGCGTAGGGGCGATCACCATCGCGTATTTCGAGAGCTGTTCCGTTCCCGCGTCTGCTGGCAGCACATCCACGGCGATGTTGCGGTCGAACAGTTCGTGATACCATGCGAGCAATGCTTCGACATAGTCGAAACTTGCGGGTTGCCATGACGTGCACTCTATTGACCAGTACGACTCCCAGTCGAAGATAATGCCTACCTTCGCTGTGCTCGTTCCACCGAGGAAGCGTGTGCCATGCTTGCCCAGCTCTTGTCCTAGTTCTTGCACTTCTCGATACACGCGATCGTTTTCGCTATGGGCGTGTCCGATGACTGCCCCATGGTATTTTTCATCGCCGCCTAGCGATTGCCGAAGCTGGAAATATTGGATGGAGTCAGCGCCATGCGCGATGGCTTGATAGCTTTCAAGCCTCATGACGCCGGGTGCTCTGAGAGAGTTGATGGATTGCCAGTTGGTTTGGCCGGGTGTGGATTCCATGAGTAGGAACGGTTGCCCGCCGCCCACGCCTCGCATGAGATCATGTCGAAATGCGATGTCGGCGGGGTTGCTGTTCCAAGCTGGATAATTGTCCCAGCTAATGACATCCAGGTGTTTCCCCCAATCGAAGTAGTCAAGTCCTTCGTAGACCGCCATGAAGTTCGTGGTTATGGGAGTGTTTGGGTCGAAGCGACGGATGGCGTCGGCTTCGGATCGATAATTGGCGAGGATTGACTCGGATTGGAAACGGCGGTAGTCAAGCATGTGGCCGGAAAGAGCGGATTTGTTGCCTCCCAAGCCGTCGCCAAGTTCGTCGGGCGGGAAGATCTGCGCGAAGTCCATGTAGGTGTGGGACCAGAAGTTCGTGTTCCATGCAGCGTTGAGCGTGTCCAGATCGCCATATTTGGCTTTGAGCCAGTCTCGGAATGCGGCCGCGCAATTGCCGCAGAAGCACAGTCCGCCGTACTCGTTGTTGACGTGCCAGGCCATGAGTCCGGGAGTTTGTGAGTATCGTTCGGCTAACTTGCCAGCCAGAGCCGTGGACATTTGCCGGTAAATTGGGGAGTTGGGGCAGGCGTTGTGCCGCAATCCGAAATGGTGGTGGCGGCCGGCGGAATCGGTGCGGGTCACTTCGGGGTGGGCGAGTGGCATCCATGCGGGCATTGCGGCCGTGGCCGTACCCATGATGATGCCGAATCCGTGCGCCACGAGTTTATCGACGATTTTGTCGAGCGTCGTAAAGTCGTATGTCGCTTCATCGGGTTGCAGAAGGCCCCATCCGAACACGTTGATGGTGGCTTCGTTGATTCCTGCCCGAGAGAGCATGTCTAGGTCGTCGTTCCAGGTTCCGTCCGGCCACTGTTCGGGATTCCAATCGCCTCCGAAGCAGAATCTGCCTAGGGATGTGATAGCTTGAGTCCTCATTGACCTCTCCAATAATCAAATCGATTTGATCTTTTGTTTGTACAAGTATGAGCGATATGACATGAGGTTGTCAAATCGCAGCATCGTAACGCCTCTTCTCGCCAGGTGAGATCTGGGTTCTGTGGACCGGATTCGGGTCGGGCTAAACCAAGCTTTTTGCAGCAAGGTTGGGTGCGGACGGAAGGGTACGTGAGCGTCCGGAATGGCGCCCGTTGCGTCCGGCAAGGAACAGGGGCGTAAGGCCATCGACACGTATTCCCAGGAAGAGGGGATCCGATCAACGGCGCGTTGACTCGCGCGTCAGCAATTCGTATCCCACAGTGATGTGCTTGGGGGTGTCAGAATGGTCCCCCTTCTCGATGTTGTGAAGTAATGTATTCACCGCTTTACGCGCCAACTCGGGAATGTCCAATCCCACGGTGCTCAACGACGGAACGCATATCTCGCCCTCGACCACCCCGTCAAAACCAACCACGGCAACCTCGTCCGGCACGGCAATCCCATTGTCGGCCAAAGCGCGCAATGCGCCAATCGCCACGGCGTCGGTCATGCAGAAAAGGCCATCCCACGGGCTGCCGCCATGAGTAAGCTCTCCCACGACCTGGCGTGAAGCCGTCGAATACCAGTCACAAGGAACAATGTCCGCCGCTTCGAGCGTTCGACCCACCCGCTCGAACGCTCGATAGCAACCATTGAGACGCCGGTCGCTCACTCTCATAGAGCTTTGGACCTGTTCGAAGGTGTAAGGCTCGCAGCCAATGACGCCCACATGCTTGCATCCAATATCAAACAGGTGCGCTACGGCAGTTTCCGCCCCGTCCTCGCATGGAGTGAACAGTGAGTCAAACGGACCACGGCTGGAATGATCATCCAGCAACACCATGGGCTTTCCCTGGCTCAAAACCTGTAACTCGTTATCGTCAAGCTCTCCTGTGCATAGGATGGCCCCATCGCAGAACTGGTTGGCCACTTTCTCCAGCATGGTATTCTCTGTAGCCACAGCTCCAATACATTGCTGTACGATGGCCTGTACTCCATGTTTCAACGCCTCGCGGCAGATCTCAGCCGTCAGCTGGGCATAAAATGGCTGATCGAGGTTGAACACCGCCACTTCGATGATGCCAGTGCGCCCTGATCTAAGGCTTTTGGCCACGCTGTTGCCGGCATACCCCATCGAGCGTGCGACGCTTTTGATGCGTTGCATGGTGCTGGATTTGACCCGTGAGTCACCCCGCAAGGCGAATGATACTGTTGCCGGAGACACTCCGGACTCCCGTGCCACATCCCGTATTGTCACCATATCGTCGCTCCCATGCCACGCCGTCTCGATAAAGATTGTACCAACCAGTCTACTGCCAAATAAAACGTTTAAAGCATCCTGCGCCTTGGATAGAAGCGCGGCATCTTGTATAGGTTTGGAAATGTTTGATTTGAGCTTAAGAAAGTGTTGCCTCCCTACCTAGAACACGGGGGTTATATCGAATTGACACTTAACACGAAGTATCGTATATTGGCCTTGCTAGGCAATCAAAACGATTTGATTACCGTCTCTCAGTGTAGAGAGAGCATCCTTATGGGTCTATTCAACGTTCAAGGAGGACGTATGATGAATAGTAAGAGTGTTAGGGCATTGTCGCTCATTACTGCTGCCACTGCAGCGGTTGCCATGATCCTGCCACTGTCGGCATGTGGATCTGCTGGCGGCGACGCGGGTAAGACGACGATTTCGCTGCTGTCGTGGAACAACGAGCAGATGACCCAGCCGTACATCGACAAGTTCGAGCAGGAGAACCCCGACATCAAGATCGACTTCTCCTACTCCCCGCCGACTACGGAGTACATCTCCACCCTGCAGACCCGACTCGTCGGCAACCAGGCCCCGGACGTGTTCTATATCACTTCCGAGAACAAGGACGATCTGATCGACAACGGCTATGCGATGGATCTGACCAACGAGGACTTCATGTCCAATATCTCGCAGGCCAACAAGGACTTCCTGTCCCGTGACGGCAAGGTCTACGGCATGTCCACGACCTCTTGGGCTGCGGGCATTGTCTACAACAAGGATCTGCTCAAGCAGGTCGGTGCCGATGAGCCGCCGGCAACGTGGGACGAGTTCCTCGACCTGTGCCAGAAGCTCAAGAACAAGGGCATCACTTCATTCATTGAGCCATTGGCTGACGAACCGAGTCGTTTGGTTGACGGATTCCAAGGCTCCATCCAAGCGGAGAAGGGGACCGATCTGACTTCGCTCGCCACCGAAGCTACTCAGACGCCGGGCTCCGACGAAAAGGAGGCTGTTGCCGCTTGGCAGAAGCTTTACACCACTGGGGCAGCGGATACCCAGAACATTGGTGTGAGCGGCGATGACATGAAGACCCAGTTCGTCAACGGCCAGGTCGCCATGATCATTGATGGCGCATGGGATTTCGGCACCTTCGAACAGTCCGGAATCGATTGGGGCTTTGCCGAACTGCCAGTGCTGGAAAAGGGGATGGAAGCCTGGACGCAGGGCTCTCCTTCGCCGGGCGTGACCATCTATGCCAAGCTGGAGGGCAAGAAGCTCGAGGCCGCCAAACGTTGGATGAAATTCTTGGTGAGCAACTGGGGTCTAAAGAAGCAGAACGAGAATGGCGACGCCATCTCTGTCGAGGGCTTCGACACCAAGGTCATCGACCAGTACAAGGACGTCTATAGAAACCAGATTATGACAGGCCACTACTATCTGCACACGAATTATTACTCCAAGCCGGATGTCCTCAAAAGCGAACTCAAGGCTCAGGGACAAGAGCTGATTGCAGGCAATGTGACTGTCAACGAATATGCCAAGAACATTGACGAGAAGCTGGCCAACGCCCAGTAGTGGTATTGATCTTCTGATTGTCCGGGCAATCGACTGACGCGGCGGACGGTCGCGTGTTTCGCCCCGTCCGCCGTGTCATGCCCGGGCTGGTAATGCCTTTTGTCTCTTTGAATTACTCGAGCCATATCGGAAGGATGGATATGAGTAGCGCGACTACCGTGGCGGGAACGCTGCCGCCGCTGAATGAGAAGTTGTATCAAAAACGTCGCAGGATGCAGGGCCTGCGTGAGGATTTGAACTCGTTTTGGTTCCTGCTGCCGATTCTGGCGTTGTTCGTGATTCTGTTCCTTGTTCCGTTGGTGCAGACCGCGATCTATTCGTTCACGAATTTCAACGGCTACAGCATGGACATGGATTTCATAGGCTTGGAGAACTACAAGAAGGTCTTCTCCGATCCCTCGACCCTGCAGGGCTTGGGCTTCACGATCATGTACGCCGTGATCGTGATGGTCGGCGTGACCGTGCTGGCGATTCCGCTGGCGGTGGTGCTCAACCGCAAGTTCGTGGGCCGTAACTTCGTCCGTTCGCTGTTCTTCTTCTTCTCGGTGCCGTCGCTGGCCATCATGGGCATGGTGTGGAAGTACATCTTCTCTCCGATGAAGACCGGCGTGGTCAACAGCGTGCTTGCCGCCTTGGGGCTTGATCCCATTCCGTGGCTGTCGAACAACGGGTGGGCGAAGTTCTGCGTGATCTTCATCGCCGTGTGGGCCCAGATCGGCTGGCACGCGACCCTGTACCTCGCGTTCCTGCAGGCCATTCCGGCTGATCTGTACGAGCAGGCTACCGCGGACGGCGCGACTCCGTTCCAGCAGTTCGTGCACATCACGTTGCCGCAGTTGACGCCGGGTATCGTGACCTCCACCTTCCTGTTGATGAGCGGCGGTCTGAAGGTCTATGACCTGCCCTACACGATGACCAAGGGCGGTCCCGGCTACTCGACCTACACCGTGACCCAGTCCATCATCCAGCAGGGCATCGGCCAGTCCCAGTACGGCATCGGCTCCGCGCTGGCGGTCCTGTTCTTCATCGCCACGGGCATCGTGGTGTTCCTGCAGATGGGCATTTCGAATCTGATCGCAAGGAGGTTCCAGTGATGAGCAGCGCGATCCAGTCCGCTTCCGCCCCGGCTCCCAAGGCCAAGGGCATGACCTTCACCACCCGCAAGCGCATCGGGTCGGTCGTCACCAGCGTGGTGATGATCACCATCGCCTTGGTCTGTGCCGTTCCGTTGTGGTACATCGTCATCAACACGTTCAAAACGATCCCCGACATGAGCTCCAACCCGCTGGGCCTGCCCAAGGAATGGACCTTCGAGAACTACGCCAAGGCCTTCGAGCGCGTGCCGATCCTGCGTTCCCTGTGGAACACCGTCGTCGTCACGTTCTTCGGCGTGCTCATCCAGGTCGTCGTCGGCGCGTTGGCCGCCTACGGCATGATTCTGCGCAAGTCCACGTTCACCGCCGCAATCGGCACCCTGCTCATGGTCGCGTTCGTGGTGCCCGCCCAATCCACGCTGATCCCGCTGTACCGCATGGAGGCCCAGACCGGCATCGTCAACACCCTGGGCGGTCTGGTCCTGATCTACCTTGGCGGCTGCGTGTTCTGCTACTTCCTGATCGTGGGCTACATGCGTTCCCTGCCCTTCGAACTGATCGAGGCGGCGCGCATCGATGGCGCGGGCCCCCTGCGCATCTTCTGGAACATCGTCATGCCGCTGATCCGTCCGATCCTGACCACCGTGGTCGTCTTCCAGACCATGGGCACCTGGAACGACTTCATGAACGCCAACGTGTTCATCAGCTCGTCGAACCTTCGCACCATCGTGCTGCAGGTCTACAACGCGGTCGGACAGTTCACCACCGACTGGCCCAGCTTCATGACCATCACCGTCCTTGCCTTGCTGCCGGTCCTGATCTTCTTCATCTTCTGCCAGAAATGGATTGTCTCCGGCCTGGTCTCAGGCTCCGTCAAGGGCTAGGTCTCCGTTTTCGTCTGGCTTCCAGCCGGCGGTCTGCGGATGGTCAATCTCCACAGGCCGCTGGCCTATCCGAAAGGACATTCCATGACTAGCGTGCTTGATTCGCCCGTCGTCCGTACGGCAGAGCGTGAGCTGCTGCCGCATCGCGTCAACGATGCGAAGCTGCCGTTCAATCCATTGCATCGGTACTGCGCCGATCCCAACCTTGCCATCTTCGACGGTCGGTACTTCCTGTACTGCACCGACGACGGCGTGGATAGCTGGGGCACCACGGCATTCAGCGTCTATGTCTCCGACGATTTGTCGACGTGGGAACGCTATCCGGCGCTTGATCTGCGCGATGTGCCGTGGTGGCATGGCGAGGATGGCGCGTGGGCGCCGTCCATCGTGAAACGCGAAGACGGCAAGTATGTCTTTCTGTTCGTCGCCGGCTCACAGATTGGCGCCGCCGTGGCGGACTCGCCATACGGTCCGTTCGTCGCCGAGCCGGAACCGTTGGTGCATAAGGGCGCGTTCCATTGCCATACGATCGATCCGGGGGTGTTCGTGGATGCGGACGGCACGCGCTGGTTCCTGTTCGGCAATGGGAAAGCGTGGGCCGCGACATTCAATGAGGATTGCGTGTCCTTCGATGAATCGCGTGCCATCGGCTGGGTACCGGGGGACTTCCGTGAAGCCATCTGGATCCACGAGCGCAACGGTGTCTATTACGCCTCGTGGTCGGAGAACGATGCGCGCGAGGACACCTATTGCGTGCGCTATGCGATGGCCAGGTCGTTGGAAGGACCGTGGAGCGAGCCGATGCCGTTGATTACTCCCGATCCGTCCCGCGGACTGTACGCCACCGGCCATCACAACATCGTGAACATTCCCGGCACCGACGAATGGATCGTCGCCTACCATCGCTTCGCCCGCGATCCCGACGGAGGAGACAATCATTGGGCTGGCGGCGATGGTTGCCATCGCGAGGTGGTGTTCGCGCCTCTCGTCCATCGTGCCGACGGAACGCTTGAACTGGTCCGTCCTGAGGTCGGTTCCTATATCCGTCCGCTGTGTTAGTGACTGTTCCCACATTTACCGAATGTAGTTTCCGTCGATCCTCGTGGAGTCGAAGCCATGGTCGAAGGCTCTCGCCATTGGCCGCAATGTCCATCCTCTTTACCCGTGCCGTCCCGACGACCTACCGCGTCAGGACGGCATTTTCCATACGTGGACGCATGGGCCATGTACGAGGGGCAAACGGCTTCGCGATGGCGCCTCGTGTGGCTGCATCCAAGCCGCTTTGCCATTGCGCCAGAAACGGATCCGCGAATGCTGGATTAATTTGAGGACCGTAAAGAGCAGACGTTTGTTATAAACCTGTCGGCATGCACTGCTGACGAAGTTGCGTCAGCTTGACCGCAATGAATGGCCCCTGACTTCCCACGGCGAATGAAACTAGTGCTTGGGTTCGCCCGATCCGGCGTTGAGCTGTTGGAATGTCTGGACTCCGCGTGCGACGGGGGAGAGCAGGACGCGGCCCGTGCCCCTGTACACGTTGACGAGTCCTTCGCCGGATACGGCGGCGCCGATGAGGCTCTTCGTGGAGCGTTCCACCGTGAACGACAATCCGGTGGTCCAGGCGATCGCGAAATTGCCGTCGACCTTCAGCTCTTCGTTGTCTAGGTCGATGGTCACCAATTCGGATTCCGGGACGGGCGACTCCAATGCGACCACGCCCACGCCATTCAGTCCGAGGTTCCACCAGCCTTCGTTGCCGGCGACGACGCCGGACACTGATTTGACCCGTTCCGCCTTCTGCTGGATGCTACCGGAAGAAGCGTAGAAGAGTCCGTCGTTGATGGTCATGCCGTTGGGGCCGAAATCCGACGGCTGCTTCAACAGAATATGCGCGTACGTGGGCTCCAAAACGATCTTGCCGACACCCCGATACTCCGGTTTGATCGCGCTCTCGTTCGTCACCGCGCCACGCATCATCTTGCCGAACAGATCACCGACACCTTTCAACCCGGTCGTCGCCTCGATATGACCCATCGTCCACTGCATCGCACCCGCCTGCACGACAGCCGACTCACGCCCGTCCAAATCGATGATCAACTGGCGACGGCACACACCCATCTGGGAGGCGAAATACGAGGCCGTAGCATCCAAGTAGCCGACCGACAGATCCCTCTTCCATTCATAGACGGAGAAATTACCGAGCCGCGCCAACAGGTTCAGGTCGTCGTTGGCATTGTCGCCGTCGAAGTTGTAGATTCTCATGCATACTCCTTTATTTGTACCGATCCAAGATTATCGGAAAAACTGGCCTATGGACATGTGTGCTACCCGCGCATCCACGCCGAAAAACAATTAACGGCGGACTCGGATAACGAACCGAAGGTTCCACCGGGCCAAGCCCTGCACTCGCAGGGCTTTTTGCAGGAGGATTCTATATGGCCAAGGGTGTTGCGTTGTCTTCCCGTGGCGTGGTGACCGCGATGGGTATCGCGTTGGGGGATTGGGCCACTTCCATGTTGTATGCGTACAAGGCGGTGAGCTTGGGTCAGCATGGCGGGTTGGATGAGACGCAGGTGGTTGGATCTTTGTCGTTGATCGTGTGGGCGATCATCCTGGTCGCCTGCGTGAAATACGCATGGTTGGAAATGAAGGCAGACAATCACGGCGAGGGCGGTATGTTCGCCGTGTTCGCGTTGACACGCAGATATTTCAAATGGATGCCGGTGGTCGCCTGTATTGGTGGAACGTTCCTGTTGTCGGATTCCGTGTTCACTCCGGCCAACGGCATCCTGTCCGCGGTGGAGGGCCTGGGCTCGTTGGAACCGATGGACGGCTCGTCCTGGTGGAGCCAATCCACGGCGTTGTGGATCGGTATCCTCGTGGTGATCGTGCTATTCATGGGTGCAACGGGCCGGTGTCGGCAGGGTGGGGTCCGCTTTCGGTCCGGTGATGATCGTCTACCTGATGGTGTCCGGACTGGTGGGTTTGTCGTGGCTGGTTCGAAAACCGATGGTCCTATTGGCGTTGGACCCGGTCATGGGTTTGCGTTTCCTGTTCTCCGGTTCGAATCTGGCCGGGTTCGCGGTCCTGTCGGTCGTGTTCCTTGCGATCACTGGCGCGGAGGCGTTGTCCGCGGATCAAGGCCAGTTGGGTCGCGGCAACATCCGTGTCGCATGGGGTCTCGCCCTCGTATGCATCCTGCTGGGCTATTTCGGCCAGGGCGCGTGGATGCTCCAGCATCCCGGTTTCACCGTCACCGCCGAGGGGGTGGCACCGTATTTCGCGATGATGCCCGAATGGTTGCGCCCCATCAGCGTGCTGCTCGCCTTGTTGGCGGGCATCATCGCAAGCCAGGCGTTGATCACTGCCGCATTCTCGTTGGCTGCCGCGGCCGACGGCTTGGGATGGTTGCCGCGCATGCGGACCGTGTATCCAGGTGACACGAAGGGCCAGGTGTGCATTCCCGCGGTCGACGTGTTCCTGTGCGTCGCATGCGTGGGCGTCATGCTGCATTTCAAATCATCCAGCGCAATGGAAGCCGCGTACGGTCTTGCATTGATCGTCGCAATGCTCATGGACACGTTCATGCTCTGGTACTGGATTCGACACGTGGCCCATAGAGCCGCATGGATGGCATGGCTGGCATGCGGGCCGTTCGCCCTGTTGGAATTGGCGTTCCTTGAGGCTTCGCTGGGCAAATTCCTCGAAGGCGGATACATCACCGTCGCCCTCGCCGGACTCATCCTGTTCTGCCTGCGCGCCTGCATCCGTGTGCGTGGTTTGGAACGCGTGCGCCGTCGCATGATACGCGTCGACCATTTGTCCACAATGCTGGAACAGGCCGCCAGCGACGAGAACCGTGATTATGTGGCCGACCAGATCGTCTGGCTGACACCCGACCCGCGTATGGGTATGATTAACCGTGACGTCGCCGTGTCCATGATCCGACGCAAGGCCCGCATGTATTGGGCGGTGACCGTCACTCAGACGAACGACCCCGATAGTGTGGAACGCGACGTGAAGGTCGACGGACGCCTCGTACGCCTGCGGTTCAAGCTCGGTTTCAAGGTGCCGCGCCCGATCTCATAATCGCTTGAAGTGAGTTCCAAATCGGTGTCGGCCTGCTCCTCCCACTCTCCCCGGTTGTCGTCCAGCTATTCATCCGGATCGACTCCGTCAGATAAGGGGGCTGCGGATGTTTTCTTGGAGACTGAGCGAAAGGTTTTTCGTATGTCCGGTCCCGAAGAACGGGAGCGCGCGGTGGGCCTGTATTTCACCACGCCGATGACCACGGCCCAGGTGGGTGAGGCGCCTGGGCTGTCCGACCAGGCAGTGCCCGGAACGCCGGTTGGCGAAGGATCCCCGGTATGCCGGTCGTATGGCGGAACCCATCATCCCGCTGGAGACAAGGGCCAAGGCTGTTTTTAGTCAAGTCGGTGTTTCGTGTTTCGTCACTAATTTTTTTCGGTTTTCGGCATGAGGAGTGCCGGCCGGTGGTTTGTTTTACTGGTTGTCCGTCTTGCCGAACATGAGGGCTTGGCTGACGCGTCGGCTGGGGCCGGTGAATTCGATGAGGCGTCCGTGGTGGACGATGCGGTCGATGATCGCGGCGGCGAGTTTGTCGTCGGCGAAGATCGTCCCCCATTTGCTGAACTCGATGTTCGTGGTGAAGATGATGCTGCGACGTTCGTAGCTGCCGGCGATGATCTGGTAGAGGAGACGGGCCCCGTCGATGTCGAAGGGCACGTAGCCGAACTCGTCGAGGATGATCAGGTCGGCACGGGCGAGGTCCCTGAGCAGGCCGTCGAGGGCGCCGTCGCGTTTGGCCTTGCCGGGCTGGAGCACGAGCTCCGCGGTCTGCCGGAACCTCACGCTCCTGCCTTGCTCGATGGCGAGCATGCCCAGGGCGGTGGCCAGGTGGGTCTTTCCGCGTCCCGTCTTGCCGTAGAACACGAGGTCCTGCGCCTTGGCCGCGAAATCGAGGCCGGTCAGCTGCTCCTTGGCGTATCCGTCGGGCAGGCGCACGTTCGCGAAGTCGTAGCCGTCGAGGCTTTTGGGCACCGGGAACCGGGCCTGGCGCATGAGCCTTGCCCGTTTGGAGGCCTCCCTGTTGGCCAGTTCCGTGGCGAGCATGCGGTCGATGGCGTCCAGTTGGCGGGGCGTGGCCCATTCGAGCGTTTCGTCGATGGTGGCCTGCGAGATGAACAGGCTCCTCGCCCGCTCGCGCAGCGGGCCGGGGCCGGTCCGTCCGTTCTTCTGGTTCACTCGTCCTCCTTGGTGTAGGCGATGTCGTATTCGCTCAGGTCCACGGGGTCGTCGTAGGCCACGGGTCCCAGGCCCGAGGCGTGGCGTGCCGCGGCCAGACATACCCCGGCCCGGTCCGTGCCTCGGGTGGATTCGAGGATCTCGAGCATGCCGGCCACGGCCGGGCGACCGCCCCCCCTCCCCCCGTCGGCCTGAGCCCGCCAGCCGCTCTCGCCGTCGGCGTGCAGCAGGGCACGCAGGCCGTCGCGCCGCGTGGCCTCGTCCTGCGCGTCGATCCATTCGCGAAGCGGGTCGGGCATCGCGTCGCGCACCCGGTTGTTGCGCCAGGCCGCCGGCCGGTCGCACAACAGCCCGAGCTGGCTCGACGGGTCGCCGCTGTCGGTCGGCTTGTCCCCGTAGGACCTCGGATGCGTGATCACGCGTTTGCCTTCGGCATCGAGGATCTCCACCTCCAGGGCCCTCAGGCCGACGATCATCTCATGGCCGGCGTGTTCGGGTCCGGCCGCGTACCGGTGGCGGCCCTGGACGGTGATGTTGCCGTATTTGTCGGCCTTCATCCTCGTCCACGTGACCACGTCGAACGGCTTGGCGGGCAGGGGCAGCAGCGCCTTCCGGTCCTCGTCGAACAGGCCGGTCTGGCTCTCGCCCTTCCTGTAGCGGTCCTTGTCCCCCAGTCCGAGGCGGCGGCCGGGCAGGCGCAGGTTGAAGCTGTCGAGGTTCCATACGCCGGGCACCGGCACGAACGGCCTGCGGCGCACGGCCCCGACCCGGGCCTCGACGCCGCCCTTCTCGTGTCCCGAGTACGGGTTGCGGAACGTGTACTCGAACCCGTAGTGCGCCTGGAACGCCTGGAACAGGCGGGTCAGGCGGATCCTGTCGAACCATTTGCGTCCGACGCCGGCGGCGTTGTCATACACGATGCGTTCGGGCACCCCGCCCAGCCATTCGAATAGGTTCCTGAGGGCCTGGCACGTGCACTCCGCGTTCTCCCCGGGCATCAGCCGGCTCGGCCCGATGTTCGAGTACGGGAAATCCAACACGAAATGCCGCATTCGCGTCACGACGCCCCGGTAGCGCACGTCGACCTGGCCGAAGTCCGCCTGGCATTCGCCCGGATGCCACGACAGGTCCAGGAAACCGGCCTCCCGCTCCGCCGCGGCCTCGCGCCTGAGCCGCGCCACGGTCCGGGTCACCGTCGACAACGACACCCCGGCCCCGTACTCGTCGCGCAACCGCTCATGGATGCGGGTCGCGGTATGCCGCTGCTTGCGCCAGGTCTCCCGGTCCTCGGCGAGCATGCCCTCGATCATGGGCAGCCACTCGTCGATCACCGAACCACGACGTCGCCTCACGGGCGGCCCGGCCGATAGGTCGTCGACCCTCAGATACTTGCGCACGGTCGGCTCGCTGACCCTCTCGCTGCGCGCTATCGAGGCGATGGACTCACCGTTCCTGCGACGCGAACGGATAGACTGTATTTGGGGCATGCTGATCATTGCCTTTCCGGACCTTTCCCGAATGGAACTAGAAGCACCATCAGGCTAAGGCCCACGGGTGGTCGGCATGCCTTTCCGCCTAAACCCGAAAAACCTTCGTGACTAAAACCTCAACTTCCTATTGAACAAAAACACCAAGGCGATCGGAACCGGTGCCGGGCGGCGGAAGCGGGCCGCCGAACGGCTCGG